>ENA-UPWO01000627-UPWO01000627.1-human-gut-metagenome-genome-assembly--contig:-NODE-627-length-19885-cov-30.870153_pt1 | contig 19885 bp, 17 predicted proteins | sample MGYA00250056_ERZ773388 | MGnify/ENA primary metagenome ERZ773388 (study PRJEB29103, sample SAMN06112004) | human gut metagenome | biome: human gut; feature: ankylosing spondylitis patient; material...
TACCGTCCATCACTTAAGAAGGCTGGTTTCTTAACAAGAGATCCAAGAATGAAGGAAAGAAAGAAGTACGGTTTAAAGGCAGCTCGTCGTGCTCCTCAGTTCTCAAAGAGATAATTTTTCTCATACAGAGAAATCAAGAAAAGCCCATTTTACAAGGGTTACAGAGGTTGTGGGAAGTTGTCAGATGTGCTGGAATTTCAATGGAATGCAACACATATGCAACAAGTATGCAACAAATATATCAATGATATGTATAGGACATTTTCAGAGCAATCTGGGAATGTCCTTTTTGCGCGTTACTACAAGCGGTGCAGCAGACAGTGAATATATTGAGATGATGCTTGCATCAATCGAAATATATTTGCTGGATGATATAGCGCGCCAGCGCAACATGAGCAAGATTGCTTTGCAATCTGCGAATGACACCGATTGATTGCTAAATTCGATTAATCGCATCTACTAACTCCTTAATATCAAAGTGGGTATATACCTTTTCTGTAAGTGTCATAGCTCCGGAGTGCCCCACGATCTTCTTAATAATCGTCTGATCTACGCCAGCTTCTGCCAACATGGACACGCATGTGTGTCTGCAACAGTGCGGTGTGCGGTTAATCTTTAACTGCTCCATTAATGGATGAAAGTAGCTGTCATAGTAGTTTCTGTAGGTAAAATGCTTACCGTCTTCCGTATGCAGCAAGTATGCACAGTCGGGGGTGGATTCGTACCAACTTTTGTAGAAGGGAAGAACCTTGTCGGCAATCGGCACTTTTCGGATGCCGTTTTCTGTTTTACTGCTGATTACATCAAAGTACTGTTCATCGAGGTGAACATGTTCCTTTTTCAAATCAAGCAATTCTGAAATTCTGACTCCGTTGTAGAGAAGCATCAGAACAATCTGATAATACTTATCATCTTTCTGTTCCCAGATTCTCTCAATTTCATCCTTTTCAAATTTGTTTCTGTCATACTTATTCGGGTTGCGGTCTTTGTACTGTGCTACATCCACAAAACTGGAATAATCTTTGTTGCAAATATCGTTTTTCAAGGCGTAATCGTAAAGCTGATTGAAAAGCACTTTGATTTTCCTGAGAGTAGGATAATTCTTACCACAGGTATCAATGACATTTTGCAAATCCACTAATCGAATATCCTTAAAAACTTTGTTGTAGAGGGTACCGCAGGCTTTATAGGATGCGGTATATCCTTTGACATTGGATTCGGATACAGTAGGATACTTACGCTTGGACCATTCTTCATATACATCAGAGAAGGTCATCTTGGCAGCTTTGGTATCGAATGGATTATTGTTGTACTCTGCAAGCATCTGTAAGCCTTCAGCTCTTGTAGCAGCGTATCCAACTGTAATCATATCCTGAACTTGTCTGTCCTTTTCCTTATCGTAGTGCCAGCCTGTTGTCTTTCTGACCTGATAAGGCTTTCTTCTTTTTCCGGAAAGTTTTACAACGCTTCCGTATCCGTTGGGTAACTTCATAAGCACCATTCCTTTCGCTTTAAATTCAGCAAGCTGATAAGCGAACAGATAAATACTTAATCCTCATGGACTACTTTTGTAACACTTGGACGTATGGTTTTCCATATCTCATAATTGTCTGCGGTCTGGCTTCCGGATGCGAGTAACTCTTTCATAGCCTGCCAGTCTTTTAAAAATTGAATGAGACTTTTGTTATTAAAAAACATACCAGGTTCTCCATCGACTTCTTTTAATGAAATATCAAATACTTCATCAATTGCAAAGAGTAATGGTAATACGTCTCCATCAGCTTCAATATCAAATTCCACTAGTGCATTTACATTAACATTCAAAGCTTCTGCAATTTTACGTAGTTGTTCTGGTTTTGGAATATTCTTCCCTAATTCATACTTGCGAATGGCTACCTCGTGTATGCCACACGCTTCTCCAAGCTCTTTCTGTGTTAATCCACGAAAAGTTCGGATTAATTTAATTTTTTTACCTGTATTCATGATATCAACCTCCTGTATAAGTTAAAATAACATATTAAAATTAAATAGTCAACATCAAATTATAAACTATTGACAGAGCAATAAAGGGTCTGTATAATACAAAACACAACAGAGCAAATAATGCTCTATAACAAGGGAGGTGGTAGAGATGCCGGAAGTAATCTATAAGGTTGATTTACCAGCTTTTACAGGACGGAATGTACCAATAAAGGAAATTGCAGCAGCAATTGGGAAGGATGCACAGTATGTAAGGGTTGGACTTCAACAAGGAATTCTCAAATTTGGGACAGCAATAAAGATTGCTGATTCGTCGGAATATAGTTATTACTGTTCAGATAAAAGAGTTTGGGAAGAGACTGGATATTTCAGAAATGAATCACAAGCAGTATGACAGATAAAAAGAAAAGGTGGTGATGAAGATGTGCTAATAGACATTCAGATGATAAAAAAGAAAAGTCCGAGGCTTTGCAGAGCTTCGGACTTGGATAAGAGTAGCGGAGCCACTCGTTATCATATGTAACAAGATGATTATACCATTGGCTCCTAATACCGACAACACAAAATTTAGGAGGAAAAAGCAATGAACGAAGAACAGAAAGTAGAATTGAAGCTAATTCACATGGAAGAAGTAGTTTCAAAAGAGGTGAGCTGGTTATGGTATCCCTATATTCCATATGGAAAGATTACAGTTATTGAGGGAGATCCAGGAGAGGGGAAAAAAGCATTAGTACTAAAATTAGCAGCAATGTTGAGTAAAGGTCTACCACTTCCCTGTGATGATGATAGACCTTATGAACCAATTCATATTATTTACCAGACCGCAGAAGATGGAATTGACGATACGATTAAGCCGAGACTGGAACAAAATGGAGCAGATTGTTCTATGATTCGAGTAATTGATGAAACAGAAAAAGAACTTAGCATGACGGATGAAAGGTTAGAGCAGGCAATTGTAGAGACAAATGCAAAACTGATTATTCTAGATCCGATTCAGGCATATATTGGAGCAACAGTAGATATGCATCGGGCAAATGAGATTCGTCCGGTATTAAAGAAGCTTGGAATGATTGCAGAAAAGTATCAATGTGCAGTGATTTTGATTGGTCACATGAATAAAGCATCTGGAAGCAAATCAACTTATAGGGGACTTGGTTCTATTGATATTCAAGCAACAGCGAGAAGTGTTCTCTTAGTTGCAAGACTTCGGGATAAACCGAATATTCGCATTATGGCACAGGATAAATCCTCTTTAGCACCGGCAGGAGATGCCATTGGATTTGAGATGACAGAAGATAGAGGGATGACTTGTATCGGACATTATGACATTACCATTGATGAATTATTGATGGGAAATGAAGGCAGAGGTAAGAAAAAGTTGGATGTAGCAGTGGAATTTATAAAGGAGTTTTTTGGAAGTGCTAGTGAGATTGCATCAAATGACATTATCGAGGAAGCATCTCATAGGGGAATTAAGAGAAATACTTTATTATCTGCTAAGAAGAAATTAGGGATTGTCTCGGGTAAAGGAAAGCAGGAAGATGGAACAGCTTTCTGGACATGGATTATGCCTGAGAAAAGAGTTTAAGAATTTGTAAAGTAGAGAAAGCGGATTCTAAATTGTAGAAGAATTTAGAATCTGCTGTTATTAAAAGTACGGATTATTAAACTCTTGCGGTAGCAAGATAAACCCCTCGGAGAGCCCCGCATTTTTGGCAGAGACAATGGAACATTGGATTTGACAAAAGTGCTAGGGGGTTATCATCTATGGCAAAGCCAAGATGATAAGCGAGTGGGAAATCTGATTTAAGAAGGAAGGAGAGGTGCCTATGGGTAATGTTTCTTACTCGGCACACATTAGCAATGGAAAGAGTGCCATAACAAGTAAGAGTAAATTGCTTGGAGTAGCAAAACACAATTTGCGAAAGTATAAATCGCCGGAATACAGTTCCGACAATATTTTGCTTTTGAGGGGAACGGAAGATTTGTATCAGGATGTGAAAAATGTCTATCATCAGGAATTTGACGAAGCGGTACAACAATATAATCAAAAGCAAAAGCGGGCTGACAGACGGATAGAGGATTACTTTGAACATGTAGCCAATCTGAATCAGGATATGGCAGTTGAAATTATCTTTCAATGTGGGGATAAGGAGTTCTGGGAAGAACATACGGATAAAAAGGAAAAGATGTACAATGTGTATGCTTATCTGTTATCCACAATGGAAAGATTTCTTCCGAATTTCAAAGTGGCAAATGCAGTGATACACTTTGACGAGGCAAGTCCTCATATGCATGTGGTAGGAGTTCCGGTATGGGAAGGTGCTAAAAAAGGACTGGCAAAGAAGGTGTCCAAGCGTAATGTATTCACTCCGGAAAGTTTATCTGTAATATTACAGGATAAACTAAGGGAAGAAGCAGGTTCGTGTTTCAAGTTCAATGTGAAGGAAGAACTTGCTGAGAAAAAGCTGGGACGGAATCATGATTTGTCGGTTATGGAATATAAAGTTGTCAAAGAAACTGAGCGTTTGGAAGAATTGCAGGAGCAGGTCAAGGATTCAGATCTAGATTTATTTGCAAAGAAACTGGCATATAAGGAAGTGAGTAAAACACAAAAAGAGAAGCTGGATGAAATAAATAAAGATATTAGCAGCAAGGAGGCACAAGCAGAGGAATTAGATTATCAGATTACCATTATGAAATCGCAATTATATGAGTATGAGGAAGAAGCTTCAAAGCTTGAGAAGTTTAAGGAAAGTCTATCTAACCTGAAACAGTATATTGCTTCCTATATGCCATTATCTCCATTGATAGAGGAATATGCCAATGCCGTAGAGGGAAAGAGGGAAATTCAAGCAGGCAATAGCTTCCGAGGTCTCCTAACTGCATTAGGAGAGTTGCTTAATTCGTTCAAGGAGTTGATAGTGGATGGAATCTGTTGGTTTCCAAGATTGATGAGGTGGCAGACGAGTAAGGGAGAAGTGGCACCAGTGTTCTCAGATTATCGGAATGAGGGATATAATTATAGGCTGGTGGCATATCAGAATCTTGTGACGAAAGAGCAGTATAGTGTGGAGAGCGTGCAGGAGGAGATAAAAGCGGAGAACCGAGTGGGAACGCTGGAACAGTTGGAGAGGAGGATTGAGGAAACAGAGGTGTTGGTAAGAAAGTTACACAAAGATAAAATGAGATGATAACAACGGAGAAGTAACGAAAAAGTTATGTTTTTGGACATTGATCTTTACTTTCGATTTTGGCTATAATGTGGTATAATATCCTGTAACTGTTCGGATTTGAATGGTTACAGATTTTTTTGAATAAAGACTCTTATATAGAGGTTAATATAACATTGGAGGTATCGGTATGTCAAGTGCGGCACAAAGATCAGAATTACAATCTCAAATATGGAAAATAGCAAATGAAGTTCGTGGTTCTGTAGACGGATGGGATTTCAAGCAATATGTACTAGGAACACTTTTTTATCGTTTTATCAGTGAAAATTTTTCAAATTATATTGAAGGTGGAGATGAAAGTGTAAACTATGCAGAGTTAGATGATAAAATCATTACAAAAGAAATTATAGACGATGCAATTAAAACGAAGGGGTATTTTATTTATCCCAGCCAATTATTTTCTAATATCGCTAAAAATGCAAATACAAATGAAAGTTTGAATACAGATTTGAAAGCGATATTTGATGCTATTGAAAATTCGGCAAGTGGTTATCCTTCAGAAAAAGATATTAAAGGGTTATTTGCTGATTTTGATACTACGAGCAACCGATTGGGAAATACAGTAAAAGATAAAAATGCACGTTTGGCAGCGGTTATTAAAGGCATTGAAGGACTTGATTTTGGAAACTTTGAGGATAATCAGATAGATTTATTTGGAGATGCATATGAATATTTGATTTCAAATTATGCTGCAAATGCTGGTAAGTCAGGCGGAGAATTTTTTACGCCTCAAAGCGTATCAAAATTGATAGCAAAACTAGCGACACATGGTCTAACTACAATTAACAAGATTTATGATCCAGCAGCAGGTTCTGGTTCGTTATTATTGCAAGCAAAGAAACAATTTGATAACCATGTGATTCAGGAAGGCTTTTTTGGCCAGGAGATAAACCATACAACATATAATCTTGCTCGTATGAATATGTTTTTGCACAATGTCAATTATGATAAGTTTAATATTGCATTGGGAAATACCCTTACTGCCCCACAATTTGGAGATGAAAAACCTTTTGATGCAATTGTGTCTAATCCACCTTATTCTATAAACTGGATTGGTAGTGATGATCCAACACTGATTAACGATGATCGCTTTGCACCTGCAGGAGTGCTTGCTCCGAAATCTAAGGCAGATTTTGCATTTGTTCTGCATTGCCTTAGCTATCTTTCTGGTAGAGGGCGGGCAGCTATTGTGTGTTTTCCTGGTATATTTTATCGAGGAGGAGCAGAACAGAAGATTAGAAAGTATTTAGTTGACAATAATTTTGTTGAAACAGTTATTTCACTTGCACCAAATTTATTTTATGGTACATCCATAGCGGTAAATATACTGGTGCTTTCAAAACATAAAACAGACACGAAAATTCAGTTTATAGATGCAAGTGGAGAAGAATTTTATAAAAAAGAGACAAATAATAATGTATTGTCACAGGAACATATTGATGCCATCATGCAGCTATTTGATAGTAAGGAAGAAAAAGAATATGTTTCCCAAAATGTTGATAATGAAAAAATAGCTGAAGGCAATTATGATTTATCTGTAAGCTCTTATGTGGAAAAGAAAGATACAAGAGAGGTTATTGATATTGATGTTTTAAATGCAGAAATAAAGAAAACAGTGAAGAATATAGATAGACTACGTTCTGAAATAGATGCAATTATTGCGGAAATAGAGGGGTAACTATGGATAAAGAATTACAATTTTTGATTTATAATACTCCTGAAGAAAATGTTTCCGTTAATGCCGTAATAAAAGATGAAACAATTTGGCTGACACAAAAAGCTATGGCTGAATTGTTCGGTGTTGGTGTTCCAGCAATAAGTAAGCATCTTGCAAATATTTATGCAGAGGGTGAATTAAATGAAATTTCAACTGTTTCCAAAATGGAAATAGTTCAACAAGAAGGCTCAAGGGATATAAAAAGAAATATGGAGTTCTACAACCTTGATGCAATTATTTCAGTTGGATATCGTGTTAATTCAAGAAAAGCAACAAACTTTAGAATATGGGCAACAGGGATTCTGAAGGAATATATGATAAAAGGTTTTGCGATGGATGATGAACGCTTGAAGCAGGGAAAAACAGCGTTTGGTAAAGATTATTTTAAAGAACTGTTGGAACGAGTACGTTCTATCCGAGCAAGCGAACGAAGAATATGGCAGCAGATAACAGACATATTTGCAGAGTGCAGTATTGACTATGACAAAGATTCTCAAACAACACATGATTTTTATGCAATGGTTCAAAACAAGTTTCATTACGCAATTACCGGACAAACTGCTGCAGAAATCATTGACACAAAAGCAGACCATACCAAAGAACATATGGGATTAACTACATGGAAAAATTCTCCTGATGGAAGAATCTTAAAATCAGATGTTACGATTGCAAAGAATTATCTTGATGAGAAACAGATTCGTCAGTTGGAACGAGCTGTCACGGGATATTTTGATTACATAGAAGATTTGATAGAGAGAGAAAACACATTTACTATGACGGAATTTGCAGCCAGTATTAATGAATTTTTAGCATTTAGAAAATATGATGTTCTGGAAGGCAAAGGTAGAATCTCAAAGAAGACAGCAGATAGAAAAGCTGTTTCAGAATATGTTGAATTTAATAAAACACAGAAAATTGTTTCGGATTTTGATAAAGAAGTAAAGAAAATGCTGCAGGGAGGTGAAGGTGGAAATGAGTAAATTAGATGAACTGATTGCTGAGATGTGTCCAGATGGAGTTCAATCAAAGAAGATATCAGAACTTTGTTGTATAAGCAGAGGAATTGTAATATCGAAAGAGGATATTAGTAATAATGTGGGAGATTATCCAGTGTATTCGTCGCAAACCGAAAATAATGGTGAATTGGGAAAAATCAATACTTATGCTTATGATGGTGAATATCTAACGTGGACGACTGATGGGGCAAATGCCGGAACGGTCTTTTATAGAGAAGGAAAATTCAATGTAACAAATGTCTGTGGATTGCTTCAAGTTATAAATTCAGATTGTATGATAAAGTATCTCTATCATGTATTGAAAGTAGAAGCACCTAAATATGTAAGACGTGGCATGGGGAATCCTAAGCTTATGAGTAATGTAATGGGAAATATTCAAATACCTGTTCCACCATTGCCAATACAACGTGAAATTGTCCGCATTCTAGACAATTTCACCGAGCTTACAGCCGAGCTTACAGCCGAGCTTACAGCCGAGCTTACAGCCAGAAAAAAGCAGTATGAATATTATCGGGATACAATGTTATCAGTAGATACGCAAATTCCAATTGTCAAATTAAAAGATATTGCGACCGAGATGTATCGTGGTTCAGGAATTAAACGTGACCAAGTGACATCTGAGGGGATTCCTTGTGTTAGATATGGAGAAATATACACTACTTATAATACGTGGTTTGAAAAGTGTATATCTCATACAAAATTAGAATATGTTTCATCGCCAAAGTATTTTGAACATGGAGATATTTTATTTGCTATTACCGGTGAAAGTGTTGAAGATATTGCAAAGTCTATTGCTTATATAGGACATGAAAAGTGTTTGGCTGGTGGTGATATTGTTGTTATGAAACATAAACAAAATCCTAAGTATCTTTCTTATGTTCTTTCGACATATAACGCGAGATTGCAAAAAAGTAAAGGAAAAATAAAAAGCAAAGTGGTTCACTCTAATGTCCCATCAATAGAAAACATAGAGATTCCGCTTCCACCATTAGAGGTACAGGAACGTTTTGCAAATGTGCTAGACAATTTTGAATCAATTTGCTCGAATCTTAATATTGGATTACCTGCGGAAATAGAATTACGAAATAAACAATATGAATTTTATCGAGATCAGTTGTTGACATTTGCCGAAACAGGTAACACAATCTTGACAGACAGACAGACAGACAGACAGACAGACAGACAGACAGACAGACAGACAGACAGACAGAGCTTGATTAAACTTTTACAGTACGTGTTTGGTTATGCGGTTGTTAAATTAAGTGATATTGCTACGATTACAAGAGGAGGAAACTTTCAGAAAAAAGATTTTTGTGAAGAGGGAGTTCCATGCATTCATTATGGGCAAATATATACTTATTATGGAACGAGTGCTAGTAAGACAATTACAATGATTACCCAAACTGCCGCAGATAAATCAAAATTTGCAGAACCCAATGATATTATAATGGCAGTTACAAGCGAAAATATTGAAGATGTGTGCAAATGTGTAGCTTGGACGGGAAAAAATAAGATTGCAGTGAGTGGGCATACAGCTATTTTACATCATAATCAGAATGCAAAGTATTTATCATATTATTTTCACACAAGTATGTTTTTTAGCCAAAAGCAAAAATATGCACATGGAACAAAGGTAATCGAGGTGACACCGGATAAACTTAATGATGTTATTATTCCATTACCATCAATAGCTGAACAAAATAGAATTGTAGATATTCTCAATCGTTTTGATAGACTTTGTAATGATATTGTAGACGGGCTGCCTGCCGAAATTGAGCAGAGACAAAAGCAATACGAATATTATAGAGATAAACTATTATCATTTTAAATGAAGAACTAGAGGTATACTATGGGGAAAAGTTTAGATGAGATTGCAATACAACTGAAGGAGTGCAATAAAAAAGTACAGCTAATATATGCTTTTAATGGTACTGGTAAAACACGACTTTCGAGGGCATTTAAAGAATTGATTGCACCTAAAAATGAATTAGAAGAAGAAAACGGATTGGCGAGCAAAAAGATACTATATTACAATGCCTTTACCGAAGATTTATTTTATTGGGATAATGATTTGGATAATGATACTAATTTAAAATTGAAAATTCATCCAAATGCGTTTACAGAGTGGGTCTTTGTTGAACAGGGACAGGAATTGAATGTGATTAGTAATTTTCAAGAGTACATTAATAATCATGCATTAACACCGAAATTTAATGAAGATTTTTCAGAGGTTACGTTTTCACTAAAAAAGGGAAATGATGAGGACATAGAAAATATTAAAATATCTAAAGGTGAAGAAAGCAACTTTGTCTGGAGCATTTTTTATAGTTTGTTAGAACAGGTTGTATCAGTATTAAATGTGCCTGAGGAAAGCGATAGGGAGACAGACAAGTTGAATCAACTGGAATACATATTCATTGATGATCCAGTGACTTCGCTGGATGATAATCATTTGATTCAGATGGCTGTGAATCTTTCGGATGTAATTCGTAAAAGTGAATCAGATTTAAAATTTATTATTACAACACATAGTCCGCTTTTTTATAACGTGTTATATAACGAACTTAAAATTAAAAATAATGGATATATGTTGGAGAAAAATGAGGACGGAAGTTATGAGTTAGATACAAAATTTGGTGATTCTAATGAAAATTTTTCTTATCATCATCATCTGATAGGGATACTTAAGCGAGCAATTGAAGAAAATAAGGTTGAAAAGTATCATTTTACGTTGCTGAGAAATCTATATGAAAAGGCAGCCAATTTTCTAGGATATGAGAAGTGGTCGGATTTATTACCTGACGATAAAGAAGTGTATGCGAAACGTGTAATGAATTTTTATAGTCATAGGACATTATTAAATGAAGAAGTAAAAGAGCCAACAGAAGCGGAAAAACAAACGGTGAAACTACTACTCGAACATTTAATAGATAACGCAAAATTTTGGAAGGAGGCAGAATAATGTATGAATATAATTCTATCGCAGAATCAAATAATTTTATTGTATTAGACAAATATGAAAAATATGCATCATGTGTGCGTGAAACTGGTACATATCAGACAGAAGCTGATTTGGAGCATGAATTCATACAGGATTTAAGAAATCAAGGGTATGAATATTTACCAGACCTAACAACACCTGAAGCAATGTTTGAGAATGCGCGAGTACAATTGCAGATATTAAACGATGTTAAATTTACTGATTCTGAGTGGACAAGATTTTGTGAGGAATATTTAGATAAAGCAAGTGATAATCATATAGACAAAACTCGCAAAATTCATGATGATTATATTTATGATTTTGTATTTGATGATGGTCATATCAAAAATATATATCTTGTAAAGAAGGATGAAAAAGATATAGTAAAGAACAAAGTACAGGTTATTTCTCAGTTTGAGCAAACAGGAACGCAGGCTAACCGTTATGATGTAACGATTCTGGTGAATGGTTTGCCACTTATCCAAGTTGAACTTAAGAAAAGGGGAGTCGCTATTCGAGAGGCTTTTAACCAGATAAATAGATATAGTAAAGAGAGTTTTAACTCAGATAATTCTTTATATAAATATTTGCAGATATTTGTAATTTCTAATGGTACGGATAGTCGATATTTTGCAAATACAACAAAAAGAAATAAGAATAGTTTTGATTTTACGATGAACTGGGCGAAAGCAGATAATACATTGATTAAAGATTTAAAAGATTTTACTGCGACATTTTTTCAAAAAAATACGATTTTAAGGATTTTATTGACGTACTCCGTCTTTGATACAAGTAATAACTTATTAATTATGCGTCCTTATCAGATAGCAGCAACAGAGCGAATCTTGTGGAAAATCAAAAGCTCTTATAATGCAAAAAAGTGGGGAACAACAGAAAGTGGTGGATATATTTGGCATACAACAGGTTCGGGTAAAACACTTACGAGTTTTAAAGCGGCTAGATTAGCAACAGAACTGGATTATATTGATAAGGTGTTTTTTGTGGTTGATCGAAAAGATTTGGACTATCAGACGATGAAGGAATACCAGCGTTTTTCACCTGACAGTGTAAATGGTTCGGAAAATACCATTGGATTAAAACGTAATATTGAGAAGGATGACAATAAAATTATTGTTACTACAATTCAAAAGATGAATAATCTTATAAAATCAGAGACGAATTTGGAAATTTATAATAAGCAGGTTGTATTTATTTTTGATGAAGCTCATCGCTCACAATTTGGAGAAGCACAAAAAAATATAAAAAAGAAATTTAAAAGGTATTATCAATTTGGGTTTACGGGAACCCCTATCTTTCCAGAAAATGCTTTGGGAGCTGAAACAACGGCATCAGTATTTGGCAGAGAGTTACATTCTTATGTTATCACAGATGCAATTAGAGATGAAAAAGTTTTAAAGTTTAAAGTGGATTATAATGATGTTCGTCCGAAGTTTAAAGATATTGAGATGGAACAGGATGAGAAGAAATTGACAGCCGCTGAAACGAAAGAAGCATTGTTACATCCGGAGAGAATACGAGAAATATCTCAATATATATTAGATAATTTCAGAGTAAAAACCCATCGTGCACATATTGGTGCTAAGGGGTTTAATGCAATGTTTGCAGTTAGTAGTGTTGAAGCCGCAAAACTTTATTATGAGACGTTGAATAACTTGCAAAAGGGATGTGAAAAGCCTCTTACGATAGCTACCATTTTTTCTTTTGCAGCGAATGAAGAACAGAATGCAATCGGAGAAATTCAAGATGAAACCTTTGAACCAACTGCGATGGACAGTAGTGCAAAGGAATTCTTGACGATGGCTATTAACGACTATAATAAAAAATTCAAAACCAATTTTGGTGTTGAAAGTAAAGAATTTCAAAACTATTATAGAGACCTTGCAAATAGAGTGAAAAGTCAGGAAGTAGACCTTTTGATTGTTGTTGGTATGTTTTTGACAGGATTTGATGCACCGACACTGAATACTTTGTTTGTAGATAAGAATCTTCGTTATCATGGACTTATGCAGGCTTTTTCCAGAACAAATCGTATTTATGATTCTACAAAGACATTTGGAAATATTGTTACATTCAGAGATTTGGAACAAGCTACAATTGATGCGATAAAGTGTTTTGGTGACGATAATACAAAAAACATAGTTCTTGAAAAAAGCTATCAGGAATATATGAATGGTTTTAAAGATATTGTTACAGGCGAAGCACGTCGAGGATACGTAGATGTTGTTCAAGAATTGAAATCTCGTTTCGCAGATGTGGATGAAATTACCACAGAGAAAGAAAAAAAGGAATTTGTAAAATTATTTGGCGAATACTTAAAGATAGAAAATATTCTACAAAATTATGATGAGTTTACAAATTTAAAAGAATTACAGAAGATTGATTTAGCTGATTCGGAAGCTTTAGAAATATTTAAGTCAACACATTTTGTTAGTGATGAAGACATTAAAGCGATGCAATTAGTGGATATATTAGAAGAAAGAACTGTACAAGATTATCGTTCTAAATATAATGATATTCGAGAATGGATTCGTCGAGAAAGAGAAGGAAAAGAAAAAGGTAATTCCAAGATAGATTGGGATGATGTTGTATTTGAAGTTGATTTGTTAAAATCTCAAGAAATTAATTTAGATTATATTTTGGAGTTGATTTATGAAAAAAACAAAAATACAAAAGATAAAAATATATTGATTGATGAAATACGTCGAATCGTAAGGGCTAGTACGGGAAATCGTGCAAAGGAAAGCTTAATTGTTGCTTTTATTAATCAGACAGATTTAGATGAGATACAAGATAAAGCAAGTATTATTGATGCATTCTTTCAATTCGCACAGATGGAACAAAAGAGAGAAGCAGAAGAATTGATAATGGAGGAGAAGCTTAACGAGGAAGCTGCAAAAAGATATATTCTGACCTCATTAAGAAAAGAATATGCGAGTGAAAATGGGACAGATTTGAATGAAATTCTTCCTAAAATGAGTCCACTCAATCCTCAATATCATACTAAGAAGCAAAGCGTATTTGAAAAGATATCTACTTTTGTAGAGAAATTTAAAGGTGTTGGTGGTGTGATTTAATTGGTGTTTGGAGAAAAACAAATGAAGAAAATATTAGCGAACATGTCCTATATATTAGTGACATCAAGAAAACATACGGGTGCGATATTTGCAATTATAGGGTTTATAGGATTATTTGCTCCATTGACAGATTGTTCCAGTATGCAAGAGGGGATGATAAAAAAATAATTTGGAGTTGTATGGTTTTAGTAGGTATATGGATACTGGTATTTCTTGCGACAACGAGCTTTGTATTATTAAAAAAGAAATATAAATTGTTTGATGTAAATGATGGTCATGCCGTATATCCATTACAGATACCAATCCTCATCCATAGCATCCGCCCAAGCCTGTAATTCTCCATCCAATGCCATAGCAACATAAGACAATGGATCTTCAATAGCCAGATTGTCAATCAATCTCTGTGAGTTAGGCGTAGTATGCAATTCCTTTTCGGCTTCGACACAGGATAAAAAGAGCAGGGTATTATCGGCAAAGGCAATATCAATGCCATTTTTGAATTGGTTGTAGTAAGCAAAATGTATTTTCATAATATGAGTCCTTTCTTTAAGCAATTTGATTTGTAATTATGTTTACAGGAGTAAGAGGTATTTTCCATTCTGGAAACAACCATAGGGAGTGTTAATAGTAGCCGTGGACAGTCATAGGCAGTCTACCGTATACAACAGGTATGCAACACTAATTTTCACAAACCCTGTATTTCTGGGCTTTTCAAGATATCAAAACGTTAAATTTGGTTCTCAAAGAGATAATATTTCAACAATCCAGTGCGTCTTACGACGTTTCAGAAAAGTGTATTACACCTCAGGACTTTTTGTCCTGGGGTGTTTTTTGTAAGAGCTGTGGTACAATAAATAAAAAAGATTTTACATATAAAATATTATTGTCATCAGATTATCAGCAGGTAAATAAATGCCGGAAATTTCTTTATTTTATGGAATTCGAGTTACAATGTATTATGATAATCATAATCCGCCGCATTTTCATGCAGAGTATAATTGAAATAAGGCAATTATTGAAATTGATACAGCTAGATGCATCAAGGGAGCTTTGCCATCAAGACAGTTAAAGTTGATTTTAGCGTGGTGTGTGTTACATCAAGATGAGTTGATGCAGAATTGGGAATTGTCAAAAGATGGAAAGCCGTTAAATAGAATTAATCCACTTGTATAGGAGATGTTTGTCTATGTTTCCGAAGGTAGTTCAGGTAGTACCTATGAAAGACTACACAGTATATGTGTATTTTGAAGATGGAAAAATCGTATGTTATGATATGAAAAATATGTTGGATAAAGAAGTATTTAGACCATTGAAGGATATTTCGGTATTTACTGATACATGTACAGTTATGAATGATACATTAGCATGGGATATAGGTGGAAATAGAGATGCTTGTAAGTGTATTGATATTGATCCGGATACATTATATGAACTTCCCTATTGTAAAGAGAAAATAGCTTAGTGATAAATCTACATATTATTGAAATGTTTTATTACGTAGTATATTTAAGAAGAGTAACAATTGTAAGATTAATAGAGTGATGAGTAGTTTTAGAAATCTGTCAGTTGTTATGGCAAAATATAAAAAAATGCCAGTCCCTAAGTTCAACATTAGGGACTGGCATTTCTTAATTATTCAATTACAACTCATATCTTGGCAAGAACTACATTAACAACTGCAGTCCCAGATGCTAAGTACACTACCAATCAGGCCTATTCATACATTCCTGTACGGATTATCCTTCAATAGCAATCCTCTTAGCACCTTCAATTTCCTCAGCAGCTTTCTTTGGAACAGAAAGTCTTAAAATACCACTTTCATATTTAGCCTTTATATCGTCCTGAGTAATTGCATTACCAACGTAGAAGCTTCTGCTCATAGAGCCGGCATAACGTTCCTTTCTGATATACTTGCCTTCCTTGTCCTGTTCGTCCTTATCAAGACCCTTAGCGGCACTGATTGAAAGGTAACCATTATCAAGCTGTATATTGATTTCGTCTTTCTTAAAGCCAGGTAAATCAATATCAACTTCATAGCCGGAATCAGTTTCTCTGACATCAGTCTTCATTTCGTGGCTGGCGTGTTTACCATATAAAGCTTTTTCAACTTCAGGAAATCCGAAGTTCATCCAATCATCATTAAATAAATTCTCTCCAAAAATACTAGGCATTAACATAAGTCATCGCTCCTTTTTTAATAAACTATTTGTTCGGCTGAACCTTTCGTTCATTCAGATTGGATATATAAATAACCAATCCCTAGGATTACATATTCATCTGAACTATTACCTTGTTTCTTTGGAACATCTGGAATGGCGTTATCTTAATTACTATTTCTTAACTCCCTTTCCTTTGTTCTGGCTATGTTATATACCTAATTATTAGCACTGTCAAGTGGTGAGTGCTAATAATTTATAAATAGTTTATAATTATTCTAATTTATTCCTCTTCGACCTGAGTTTAATGTGTTTTGTATACACACCCTTGACAACAACAGACAATAAATATAATAAACGCTAAGGAAGTTTATTATAAAAATCATTATTTCAATTCTTACTATTTTCAGAAGTGTTGAAAAGACTGTATAGGATAAGCTGGTCAGCAGGTAAATTGATTGACAAATACTGTTATAAAGCCTACAATAAATATAATATATTAGTACGTTAATTAATTTCTATTATGATTTGTCAAATTCGTGTGAAGTAATCTGAAGGGAATTGGATTGTGATTTCGATTTTACATTTATTAATTTATTATTAAATTCTAATCGGTATACAAGAGCGTAAATTTATACAAAAGGAGTATATTAATATGAATAAAAAGATAGCGAGGAAATTATGTGCTATTGGCTTGATATCTTCTATTGTCTTATCAGGATGTGGTAAAGCAGGTATAACAGGTGGAAGTATCGATGAATCAGCAGGTGGCACAGATAAAGTTGTCTCCTTAAAAGTGTGGACGGAAAAGGATGGTCTGGATGTCATGAACAAAATGCTGGACAGCTTTAAGGAACAATATAAAGATGAAGCAGAGTTTGATATAACGGTTGAAATCCAGGCAGATTCACAGGTTCGTGATGTTATGCTTACAGATGTACACAATGGTGCAGATGTGTTTTCATTTCCGGATGATCAGATTATATCATTAACGGCTGGCGGAGTTCTGACAGAGGTACCCAATGCAGATGAAATAGCAGCAGCTAATGTAAAGGAGTCAGTCGAAGCAGCGACTCTGAATGATACATTATACGGCTATCCTATGACAGCAGATAATGGATATTTTATGTATTATAATAAAGAATATTTTTCAGAAGATGATGTTAAATCATTAGACAAAATGTTGTCCATAGCAGCAGCTAATAATAAAAAAGTAGCTATGGAGTTTAATTCTGGATGGTATCTTTATACATTTTTCGGAAATACAGGACTTAGTCTTTCTATTAAACCAGATGGTATAACTAATGAATGTAACTGGAATTCGCAGACAGGTGACATAACCGGAGCAGCTATAAAGCAGGCGCTTGATAGTATAGCAGCTAATCCAGGGTTTGTAAGTATGCCTAACGGAGATATAGCTGGACAGATTAAAAGTGGTGATGTTATAGCAGGAATAAGTGGTGTATGGGATGTTATGAATGTAAAGGAAGCCTAGGGAGAGAATTATGGTGCCTGTAAGCTGCCAACATATACAGTTGCAGGAAAGGAAGTTCAGATGTCTTCGTTTACAGGCTATAAGATGATGGGCGTGAACTCTTATTCAAAGAATAAAGAATGGGCATGCAGGCTTGCTGACTGGCTGACTAATCAGCAGAATCAGGAGCTTAGGTTTAAAGAGAAAAATCAGGGACCATCTAACAGTAAGGCAGCAGAATCAGATGAAATCAAAAAAGTGGCTGCAATACAGGCAATCATTGCACAGTCCCAGTATGGAACATTACAAAGAGTAGGAAACAGCTACTGGGATGCCTGTAAGAAGTTTGCTAATACGGTGCTTAGTGGTAATAATGGTGGTTTATCAGATCAGGAAGTTATGGATACATTAGTTAATGAAATTACAGCTTCTGCTGTTAAGTAGCAGTAAGATGATCAAAGTTGATTTACTGTATGTGAAAAAGATTGGAGAACAAGCATGAATAATAAAAAAAGGACGAGCCTGAAGACACTGATATTATTGCCGGTATTTATACTAGGTGCTTTAACAATAATATGTAATGTTATGGCTATAAACAATATAAGAACTGTTAACTCTAATGCCGCTGATATAACAGATAATTGTATGATGAGTGTTTCAGATCTTGGTGAAATAAAGAATGATATACAGGTTATTCATACACTTGGATTATCACATATTATTGCAACAGATCTTAATACTATGATATCAGTGGTAGGTGAGATTAATGATAATCAGGAAGAATTAGAGAAAAAGCTGGACGAATATAAGAAATATGTCCAGAATGATGATATGGATACATATAATTCATTAGTAAGTAATTATAATACTATGAAATATGAACTTGGAAACATTATGGCATACAGTGCTTTAGGCAAGAATGAGGAAGCATATGCTATTGCTAACGGAGTCGTAAGTGATAGCAGCACAGCAATCCAGAAGGATATTGAGGTGCTAAGCACACATGCCAATGATACAGCTTCTGAGGCAAGAGAAAGGCTTACCAGTGTGTATGCAAGTTCACTTGTCAGCAATGGTATAGTTATTATTATAAGCGTTATATTGATTATTGTAGCAATATATTGTGTTATGAAGTATGTTATCAAACCAATTATCGCAACCAATAAAGATATCAGGGATATTATTGATGGAATCGATAATGGAGAAGGAGATCTGACAAAGCGTGTAAGAGTTATTTCTAATGATGAGATAGCAGATCTTGGCAACGGTATCAATCTTTTTATGGATAAGCTGCAGGAAATACTTAAGCTGATTATAGAGAATACTAACTATATGGAAAATGTTGTTGCTGAGGTTGATGGCAGTGTTGTCAAATCCAATGACAGTGCTTCTGATTTATCTGCTATGACAGAGGAATTATCTGCAACTATGCAGGATGTAGGGCTTTCTGTTAATACTATTAATGATAATGCTGATAATATACTAAAAGATGTCGAGATTATAGCGACAAAGTCAGATGATATTAATCAGTTCTCAAAGGAAATGAAGGCAAATGCAGAAAAAATAGAGAGTGATGCAAGATATAATATGGTTCAGACAGGTGAAAAGGTTGGGAATATATTAGATGTTCTTAATAAGGCAATAGAAGATAGTAAGAGCGTTGACCAGGTAAATAACCTTACGAATGATATTCTTAATATATCAAGCCAGACGAATCTGTTAGCACTCAATGCTTCAATAGAAGCTGCCAGAGCAGGTGAAGCGGGTAAGGGCTTTGCAGTAGTGGCAGATGAGATTCGTCAGTTAGCAGATTCAAGCCGTGAAACTGCCAACAAGATACAAAGTATTAACTCGGTTGTTGTTGCTGCTGTTAATAATCTATCAGATAATGCTAATAATCTGGTTTCGTATCTTCAGCAGACTATTCTTCCTGAATTTCAGACATTTGTTGATGGCGGCGTGAAATATAAAGAAAATGCTTCATATATAGAGAATGCAATGGATGAATTCGTTGAGAAAACAGATGTCCTGAAGAAAAATATGGATGAAATAGCTCATTCCATCAATACGATAACAACAGTAGTTGATGATGGTGCTGCTGGAGTTAATAATGCGGCTATAAGCACACAGGATCTTGTTGAGGATATAGTCAATATCAGCAATAAAATGATAGAAAACAAGGGTATTGCCCAGAATCTTAAGAATAGTACTAACATATTTGCAAAGTTCTGATT
>ENA-UPWO01000631-UPWO01000631.1-human-gut-metagenome-genome-assembly--contig:-NODE-631-length-19758-cov-12.710533_pt1 | contig 19758 bp, 17 predicted proteins | sample MGYA00250056_ERZ773388 | MGnify/ENA primary metagenome ERZ773388 (study PRJEB29103, sample SAMN06112004) | human gut metagenome | biome: human gut; feature: ankylosing spondylitis patient; material...
CATCCTTTAATGTCTCTTCTAATGATTTTTTCATTTCACTTACATTTTAAGGAGTCAACCATATCTACAAAAAGACATACTCCACATCCCTGACAAGCATGATTTCCCAATACTCATAGTCGCCACCCATGGCTTGCCTGATTTCTGAAATCTGTTTCATTTCAGGATGAGCCTGCATAAAGTCACGAATCTTCTTTTCGCGACTCGAAGAGATGAGAGCCCTGAGACCAATCTCTCGCTCACGCACATAATGTGACAAATGAGAGATGATGGTACTCTGGGCAAGTCCGCGGGCTGTGGCTATTTGCTGCACATTCATGCCCTCCTTGAAGAGGTCGAGAGTGATCTGGCGAGTAGGCGTCTTGGGAGCCTTAGGCTCTTTGGGTTCCTTGGCTGCCGACTTGCGCTTGCGACCACTACCCGCCCCCGTTGATTCCTCGTCTGCACGCGAAAGAATAAACAGCGCTTTCTTCTTCAGATAGTCGCTCACCGAGAACTCGGCTTCCTGCTCATAACGCAGGAGCGACTGCTTGAGCAGCGTTTCATCGGCAAAGGTCCCGAATCGGTCGGCAAACTGCTTCTTCGCTGTCTTGTTGTCGGTCGACACATTCGTCTTCTTCAGCAGGTCGGTCAGTATGCCAGTCTTTTGCCAGAAGTATTGAGCAGCCTTGTGTATGCGCTCCTGCAATGCCTCATCGCTCACATCGGGATTGGCATTCAGCATGCAGGAATACTGCACCCTGAACTTGTCGGAAACAGCAGCCAGACTCTTCAGCACCACCCCAAGTTTCTGATACTCGCCTACGAGTCGTGGATAATTGCTCATGAAATACTCCACCAAGCAACGCAACAGCAAGTCATAGCTTTGCTGCAGGGAACGGAAGTCGAAAAGCTCGGCTATACATTGCTGAACATAGAGCTGCTGCAGCGTAGCAATCTGCTCCTTCGTAGGAGAAACCATACGATCGTTGTACGAATCGACGGTACTGTCGCTGATGATGGCAGAACGAGACAAAGGGCTGCTGAGCACCATTCCCTCCAACGATTTGCAACGGCTCAGCGCCACATAGGTCTGACCATGGGTAAAGGATCGCGAGGCGTCAATGATGGCATGCTCGAAGGTAAGTCCCTGACTCTTGTGGATAGTGATGGCCCATGCCAGTCGAACGGGATACTGTCGGAAGGTGCCCTCCACGGTTTCCTCTATCTCCTGCGTCTGCTCATTGAGTGTGTATTTCGAGTTGCTCCATTCTGCCTTTTCCAGTATAAACTCTTCGCCATTGTCCTTTCCCATGACCCTGATCTCCTGGTTATCAATAGCCGTCACCTCGCCTATCATACCATTATAGAACCGGTGGTCAGCATCGTTCTTGATAAACATAATCTGAGCTCCCTTCTTCAGCAGCAGCTTGAAATCGGCAGGATAGGACGTCTCGGGGAAGGTGCCCTCCACCTCTGCCGTGAAACTATATACTTGAGAGGGTAAGTTGCCTAATTCCTGCTCATTGATATGCTGAGCAGGGATATTATGTGTAGTAAGCCGAATGTAGTCACCACCCTTAGGAGGCTGAAAATCGGGAATATAACGTTGATTAAGTGCAGCAAGAGTTTCGTCGCTTGCCTTGTTCTCCCTTATCTGATTGAGAAGCGCCACAAACCTCTCGTCCTGCTGACGATAGACGGTCTGCAGTTCTATGGTGAGATAGCTTGCCTGTTGCAACGCCTTGCTCGAAAAAAAGAAAGGAGTGTCGTAATACTGGCGCAACATACTTTCCTCATGTTCTGTCACTACGGGAGCCAACTGCTGCAGGTCGCCTATCATGAGCAACTGAACGCCGCCAAAGGGCAGATCGTGCTTACGATAACGGCGCATCACCGAGTCGATGGCATCAAGCAAGTCGCTGCGCACCATACTGATCTCGTCGATGACCAAGAGATCCATCGTACGAATGATGTTTCGCTTCACCTTGCTGAATTGAAACCGCTTCTTCTCACCACCAGCGAATGTAGTACCCGGAAGATAAGGCGAAAGGGGCAGCTGAAAGAAGGAATGAATGGTCACACCACCGGCATTGATGGCAGCGATTCCTGTAGGAGCCAAGACCACCATACGCTTTGGCGACCTGCGCTTGAGTTCCTTCAGGAAGGTTGTCTTTCCTGTACCCGCCTTACCTGTAAGAAACAAATTGGCACTCGTCTTCTCTATAATGTCCCAGGCTTTCAGGGACTCATCGTTCATTTCCATCTTGCTGTGTATTTTTAATGTGTGACGAAAATAGGTTCAATTATCGCACAAAGATAGTTATTTTTATTCAACAAGAGTAAGCATCGAGAGTTAAAAAAGAAAAAAAACATTCCTATAACTTCTAACAGCCGAAAATGACTAATGACCAAAATGACAAAGCGCTAATACGGGAACAGCAAGGGAAGCACGAAGGTCATGACAATGCCGATAATAATCTGCAAAGGCAAACCTACCTTGACATAATCCATAAACGTATAGCCTCCGGCTTTCATCACCAGCGCATTGGGCGGTGTGGAGAAGGGAGAGGCGAAACACATACTGGCTCCTAAGGTAACAGCAAAGAGGAAAGCATAAGGACTCACCCCTACCTGCTGGGCTGCCACCAAGGCAATGGGAGCCATCAGCACAGCAGTGGCTGTATTGCTGATAAACATCGTCATGAGCGAGGTGGTGAAATAGATGCCAGCCAAAAGGGCTGTGGGGCCTAAGGCTCCTAAGCTGTCAACCAGGGTCTGCGACACCAAAGCCGAGACTCCTGTCTTCTCAAGGGCTGTAGACATGGGCATCATGGCGGCAATGAGCACAATACTCTCCCAGTTGATGGTCTTATAGGCAGCCTCCACATTTCGGAAACATCCGGCAAAAACGGTCAGCAGACCGGCAATGATAACCGCTGTAACAGGAGCAACAGGAATAAAGTCGAACACCATCATCACCACCATCAGCAACATAATGGCAGCGGCCACAGGAGCCTTATAATCGAGAAGTACCTTGTCGGCAGTCTTCTCAGGCTGGTCGAGCACCACCCAGTTGGTCGTATCACTTGCCAGGTGCGCTAAGTTGGTCCACTCGCCCTGCACCAGGAGCATGTCGCCCACATGCAGTCGGGTGCCGATAAGATTGTCGGTGATGTACTCGTCTCCTCTACGGATTCCCAATACATTCATGCCGAAGCGTTTACGCAGATTGGCCTCACCGATTCTGAGTCCTGCAAAATGAGAAGTGGGCATGACGACAATCTCGGAAAGTCCCAAGTCATAAAAGTCTATCTTCACGTCCTTCATCTTGCGCAGACCATAGTCGGCTGCAAAGCGCTGCATCTTAGCCTCGTCACCTATTATATATAAGGTGTCATGCTCTCCAATGACGCTGCTGCTCTTCGCCATATTCTGGTTGATGTCCTTCATCAGTCCCAAGCGCGACTTTTTCTCGTTTCTTATCTCGATGACACTCACTCCATACAGCTTCTGTATACTGAGTTCCTTGAGCGTCTTGCCCACGATGTCGAGCCTCTCCCCGTGCTCATCAAGCGCTGCCGTGGACCGATTGGCAGGCACAATATACCGATGCAGATTGTCGAGCAGACGATATTCCTGCACCAAGTCGTCGAGCGACTTGCCACCTGTTTTCTTCTTTCCACTCTGTTTACGGCTCAGGAACACCCGGCTCAGAGGCATGAGCACGATGATGCCAATGGCAATGACGATAAGGCCCACTGGCATGAAAGAGAAGAAGCTGAGCGACTGATAGCCAGCCTCGGTCAGCACCTCGTCGATGACAAGGTTGGGCGGAGTACCGATAAGCGTAAGCATCCCGCCCAGACTACCTGCAAAGGCAAGGGGCATGAGGAAACGTGAGGACTGTAAGCCTGATGCTGCAGCAAGGCTTACGATGATGGGCATCATCAGAGCCACCGTACCCGTATTGCTGACAAAGGCTCCGATAAACGAGGTGACAAGCATCACCAAGAGGAAGGTGACGGTTTCGTTGCCGTGCGAAAGCGCCATCAATTTGTTACCCGTGAGCTTCGCCAAACCAGTCTGCATGATGGCGCCTCCCACAACAAAGAGGCCAATCATCATGATGACAATAGGCGAGGAGAAACCTGCAAGAGCTTCTGTGGGAGTAAGAATTCCGAAAACAAGGAGTGCTGCCAGGGCGGTAAGTGCCACAATGTCGGCCCTCACCCTACCCCATATAAACATGGCAACGGTAATGATTAAAATGATAAGCGTTACTGTCATGTTTGCAAAACTACTTATTTTTTCGTAAATGACAAAAGAAATGAGGCAAAAAAAAATCAGTACAGAGGCACATCAAGCGCCTGCAGTACTGATCTTAAGCTGACCATCAAAGGAAACTGTCACTTCTACCTGATAGCTGACAGAGCTGTCGGGCATGGCAAGGACAGCACGGAAATGTACGCCCGCCTTGTCGACAGCACGGAAAACGATATCGCTCAGCACCGCCTGCTTCAGGAAAGAGTCAGGCACCCTACGGCTGAAGTCCTGCTTGCGGAAGTCACGCCCGAAAAGGCGCGAGGCTCCATGATAGACATTCACATTTACGATGTTGTCATAATACACATTGTCTACCCCCACTCCATCTTCATTATAGGTACTCTTGAGCACCTTATAGGTTGTAGGATTGACCTGTGTATAAAGATGATACTTCTCTGCTCCAAAAGTCACGATGGTGTCTCTCCGGACCAGCTGTCCCTGATTGAGCACCACGGGCTGCTGATGCTTGAAAGAACTGAGATAGGTCTTGTCATTGGTCTTCACCAACCTGAGCACATCTCCATTCTGAGTCTTGAACTCGAAGAGATGAGCGGCCTGTTTCACGATAGCATAGCGAATATCATTGGCGCCACGTATCACCAAGGTGTCTGCCGACACATAAAAATAGGCAGGCATACTGGTAGAGTCTGGATAATAAATAGTGTCGCCCTTCACCCGAAAGACCACATCCTCGTCAGCCTCGTCAATCCACATGCCCTGCAGCATCTGCTTGGCCTTCATGTCTTCTTTGAACGTTTCCTTTTGGGCACGTTCCTTACAGGCCGAAAACACCATCAGGCACCCTATGACCAATAATATAATATTGCGTTTCATCAATGATTTAATTTTCCTTTTCTGTGACTGTGAAAAAAAATGGGCCACACTGTTCTCTCTTTACTCGAAGACCTCGGCATCCTTCAGCGATGTAGCCTTGAGGAGATCTTTCTCTGAGGTGAGCACATCATCGGCAGAAATGGGCCACTCGATGTGGATGTCCTTATCATTCCAGCGGATACTGGCCTCGTGCTGTGGAGCGTACACATTATCTACTTTATAGGTAAACACAGCCTCGTCGCTCAAAACCAGGAAGCCGTGAGCAAAGCCACGAGGGATGAAAAGCTGCCGTTTGTTGTCCTCGCTCAGTTCCACAGCCACATACTTTCCAAAAGTAGGACTGCTTTTGCGAATATCGACAGCCACATCGAGCACACGTCCACGGATGACACGCACCAACTTGGCCTGTGAGTATTCGCCCTTCTGATAATGCAGTCCACGAAGAACACCATAGCTCGACTTGGACTCATTGTCCTGTATAAACTCTACATGACGACCTATATGCTGATCGAAATCAGCCTGTCTCCATGACTCAAAGAAATAGCCACGTGCATCACGAAAAACCCTGGGCTCCAACACGTAGACCCCTTCAATCTCAGTCTTCAAATATTCCATTACTCATTAGTTTATTCTGCTTCGCCTGAACCGTTTCCAGCAAGCAATAGCACTATACCTTATTTTATATATATGGCAAAGATAATATATTTTTTTGAAACGGCAAAACAAATAAAACTTTTTATCGTCTATTACTCATTTTTTATATAAAATTGTTGGCGGGAAGAAAAAAAATAACTATCTTTGCAAACGTGATTGAACTGGAAAGACATATAGAGATCCTACTTTTGAGCAACGATTGCGTGATAGTCCCCGACTTTGGAGGCTTCATGGCTCATCATGTAGATGCAAGATATGATGGCAGAGACAACATGTTTTTGCCACCACTGAGGACTATTGGCTTCAATCCACAGCTCACCATGAACGATTCGCTCCTCGCGCTTTCATATGTAGAGGCCTACGACATCAGCTATCCTGATGCCCTGAGCCGTATCGCAGAAGACGTGAGAGAGATTCGCGCCGAGCTCGACATCAACGGAAAATACGAATTGACGGACATAGGTACTCTCTACCTCAACAGCCAGGGTACATATACCTTTAAGCCCTGCGAGGCTGGCCTGCTGACTCCAAACTACTATGGTCTGGACGGCTTTGTCATGCAGCCACTTGCGGAGCTTGGCGCATCTGCCAGCAACGAGGAGACAGCGGCATCAGCCGAAATCATACCTTTCGACAGCAATTCCAACCAACAGGTGGAAGAAAACAAGGGTAGCCGACAAGCCACAACAGATACTGTGTCCTTAAACGAACAAGAGGAGGAGGAAGAAGAAAGCAGCGAGTTCGTACAGATTAGAAAGAGCTGGCTGCGCAATGCCGTGGCTGCATGTATCGCCCTTATTGCCTTCTTCACGCTCTCTACCCCACTCGACACACCACAGGTGCAGAAGAGCAAGGTAGACATCAGCATGTTGAACCGTCTTATGCCTAAGGAAATGGTAAAGGACAACAGCATCAAGGCACTCGAGGCTGTAGCCAGCGAAGTCGAGAAGAAAACAGAGATTGCGGGGAATGCCGAAAGTACAGACAAAGCAGAGATTGAAAAGCAAGAAATAGCCAAGCCACACTATTGCATCGTGCTGGCAAGTCGTGTTACCAAGCGCAATGCAGCTACCTATACAGAGAGTCTGCAGGCCAAGGGCTTCAAGGACACCAGAGTACTCATTACATCCAACAATGTAAAGGTGGTCTATGGTTCCTATGAAACCGAGCAACAAGCTTACACAGCACTCAACCAGCTGCACCATCACGAGGCCTTTGCCGACGGATGGGTAACCCTCGTAAAAGAATAAACGCATGAAAAGAGTAAGATGCCCCAAGTGTGACAACTTTATCACATTCGACGAGACCAAGTACCAGGCAGGACAAAGTCTCGTCTTTGTATGCCCACAATGCAACAAGCAGTTCGGCATACGCATGGGTGTGTCCAAGCTGCGCGAGACTCAAAAGGAGGAAAAGCTCGACGAAAGAGCCAACGAGCATGGTTTTGGCTCTATCGTTGTGATAGAGAATGTCTTCGCCTACAAGCAGGTCATTCCCCTGCAGATGGGCGACAACATCATAGGACGATACATGAAGAACAGCGGCATCAACTGCCCCATCGAGACCGTAGACCCCAGTGTCGACATGAACCATTGTGTCATCAATGTGAGTCGCGACAAGAAAGGCAACTTGAAATATGTATTGCGCGACGGTCCCAGCTATACAGGAACCTTTGTCGACAATGTGATCTTGGGCGACAGAGAGCGCCGCGTCATAGAAGACGGCACACTCTTTACCATCGGAGCCACTTCCATCATTTTACGCTCCGCAGATAATAAAGACGAATAATTATACCATTTTCGCTTACTATCTGAAAGAAATTCGCACACTTTTATAATCTTTTTGCCAATATTTTCTTTATATTGCAAGAAAATGCGTATCTTTGCATCTGTAAACTTAAGATTAACGTCAGCTTATGGATGTAGCAATCGTAAAATACAACGCCGGTAACATCTACTCCGTGGTGAATGCCATGAAGAGACTCGGCATCTCCCCCATCCTCACCGACGACGCAGAAACTCTGCGTAAGGTCGACCGTGTGCTCTTTCCCGGGCAGGGACAGGCCAGAGAAGCCATGCTTTATCTCAAGGCACACGGGCTCGACGAAACCATTAAGTCGCTCACACAACCCGTCTTGGGAATATGCGTGGGACAGCAGCTCCTGTGCCGACATTCAGAAGAAGGAGACGTGGACTGCATCGGCATCTTTAATGTCGACGTAAAGAAGTTTGTGCCCCAGCAGCATCAGGACAAGGTGCCTGCCATGGGATGGAACGAGATCTACAACCTCTCTTCACCCCTGATGAAAGACCTGGGCGAAAATCCATACACTTATTTCGTGCATAGCTACTACGTGCCGCTATGCCAGGAAACCATTGCTACGGCCAACTACATACAGCCCTACAGTGCCGCTCTGCACAAAGACAATTTCTACACCTGCCAGTTTCATCCCGAAAAGAGCGGAAAGGTAGGAGAACAAATCCTCAAGAACTTTATGGAACTATGAATATAGAACTCATACCAGCCATCGACATCATTGGTGGACAATGCGTAAGACTCACCAAAGGCGACTACGACCATAAGAAAGTGTACGACGACAACCCTTCCGAAGTGGCAAAACACTTTGAGAAATTAGGGTTCAAACGTCTGCATGTGGTGGATCTTGACGGAGCCAAATCCAAGCATATCGTCAACGACAACGTGCTGAAAGCCATCACGTCAGCCACTTCGCTAACTGTAGATTTCGGAGGCGGAATCAAGACAGAGGAAGATATCGAGAAAGCATTCGACGCAGGAGCTGCCATGGTGACAGTAGGAAGCATCGCCGTAACTAACCCAGAGCTTTTCCTTAGTTGGATAGACAAATATGGAGCCGGGCGCCTTATCTTGGGAGCCGACGTAAGAAACGGCAAAATATCTATCAACGGCTGGAAGGAAGACTCGGCAGAAGACTTGCTTCCTTTCCTCAAGCAGTACACCGACAAGGGCGTGCGCAACGTGCTCTGCACAGAGATCAGCAAGGACGGAACCCTTCAGGGGCCAGCCATCGAACTCTACAAAGAGATCATGGCAGCCTATCCCGACCTCCATCTGATTGCCTCGGGAGGTGTAAGCTGCAACGAGGATATAGATGCTTTGGAGACAGCCGGCATTCCTGCGGTGGTGTTCGGCAAAGCTTTCTACGAGGGAAAAATCGACATAGACAAATTAGGTCTTTGAGTCCCCCATAGCGAGATTTCTGCAATAATGAAAAAGAAGAAAGAGATATGGTTGAACAAAACATAAGCAAAGGTTTGGCTAAGAGAATCATACCTTGCCTTGACGTGAAGAACGGAGAGACCGTAAAGGGCACAAACTTCGTGAACCTCCGCAGCGCAGGCGACCCTGTGGAACTGGGCAAGGCCTACAGCGATGCAGGAGCCGACGAGCTCGTGTTTCTCGACATCACAGCCAGCTTTGAAGGGCGAAAGACATTTGCCGACATGGTGACACGAGTAGCCAAGCAAATCAACATACCTTTCACCGTGGGAGGAGGAATCAACGAACTAAAAGATGTTGACCGGCTTCTCAATGCCGGAGCCGACAAGGTAAGTATCAACAGTGCAGCCATACGCAACCCCGGTCTCATCGACGAGATAGCCGGACACTATGGCTCTCAGGTGTGTGTATGTGCCATAGACGCCCGGCTCGACAGCGACGGATGGCACTGCTACGTAAAGGGAGGAAGAGAAAGAGTGGAACTGGGACTCTTCGACTGGGCAAAGGAAGTTGCCGACCGTGGTGCTGGCGAAATTCTCTTCACCAGCATGGACCACGATGGCGTGAAGCAAGGTTTCGCCAATGAGGCTTTGGCAAGACTTGCCGACGAGTTGAGCATTCCAGTCATTGCATCTGGAGGAGCAGGCAACATGCAGCATTTCCGTGATGCCTTCACCTTGGGCAAGGCCGATGCAGCACTGGCTGCCAGTGTGTTCCACTTCGGAGAGATTGCCATCCCCGACCTCAAGAAATACCTGCGCAATGAAGGTATCAACGTGAGAATATAATAAACGAAGCTAACACATAGCAGAAGTATATAGACTAAGAAATAAAGCAAAAAGAAATAGATATGGAAATGGAAATAGATTTCGAGAAAATGGGCGGCCTTGTTCCAGCCATCATCCAGGACGCAGTAACCAAAAACGTACTGATGTTGGGATTCATGAACAAGGAGGCATACGAAAAGACCATAGCCACAAAGAAAGTCACCTTCTGGAGCCGTTCACGCAACTGTCTGTGGACCAAAGGGGAGACATCGGGCAACTACCTCAACCTTGTCAGCATTCAGAACGACTGCGACAAAGACACGCTGCTCGTCAAGGTACATCCACAGGGTCCAACCTGCCATAAAGGAACAGACACCTGCTGGGGTGAGGACAACACGCTGAACCCTATCCTCTTCCTCTCAGAGTTGCAGGACTTCATCAACAAGCGTCATGAGGAAATGCCCGAGGGAAGCTATACCACCAGCCTGTTCCAGAAAGGAGTGAACAAAATGGCACAGAAGGTAGGCGAAGAAGCAGTGGAAACCATCATCGAGGCCACAAACGGCAACGATGAGAAACTCGTTTACGAATCCTCCGACCTGCTCTACCACCTCATCGTTCTGCTTACCAGCAAAAAGCTGCGCATCGAGGACGTGGCAAAAGAGCTGCAGATGCGCCACGACCCAGAATGGGACAAGAAGCGCCGTACAGCGAAGAGCAAAAGTGAAATGAAGTAATACATATATATAATAAGGAGAAAAAATTAGGATGTTGATAGAATATAAAAACGTAAGCATCTACCAAGCCGACAAGTGTATCCTCAAAGACGTGAACTTCCATGTTGACGAGGGCGAGTTCACTTATCTCATCGGAAAGGTAGGATCGGGAAAAAGTTCACTGCTCAAGACCCTGTACTGCGAGCTCGACCTCGTAGAAGGTGAGACTGAGAAGGCAGAAATCTTAGGCAGAGACCTCACGACCATCAGACGCAAGGATATTCCTGCGCTGAGAAAGGAGTTGGGCATCATCTTCCAGGACTTCCAGTTGCTGCACGACCGCAGTGTGCACAAGAACTTCGAGTTTGTACTGAAAGCCACAGGCTGGAAAGACAAGAAGGCCCGCAACGAACGCATCTCAGAAGTTCTCGAGGAGGTGGGCATGAGCGAGAAAGCAGACAAGATGCCTCATGAGCTTTCAGGTGGCGAGCAGCAGCGCATTGCCATAGCACGGGCATTGCTCAACAACCCAAAACTCATCATTGCCGATGAGCCTACAGGCAACCTCGACCCCGAAACGGCAAGTCATATCGTCAGTCTGCTGAAAGACATCACCAAGCAGGGAACTACTGTCGTTATGTCGACTCACAACATCCCCATGCTCGACAAGTTCCCAGGCATCGTATATCGATGCAAAGACGGAAGTCTGCACGATGTGACCAATGAGTACAATCACATCGACCTGACCGAAGACGGCGAGGAAAGTTGAGTGAAGAGTGAAGAATTCAACACCCTCATTAAACATAAAACAATAAAATAAAACAATAAAATTAAACATTAATATAATATTAAGACTATGAAGGTAATGAAATTCGGAGGTACTTCGGTTGGCTCACCTGAGCGCATGAAGGGAGTAGCCTCTTTGGTTACAGAATCAGGTGAACCTACTTTCATCGTACTTTCTGCGATGAGCGGTACAACAAACTCACTCGTTGAAATCTCTGACTATCTCTATAAGAAGAATCCAGAGGGTGCCAACGAGGTAATCAACAACTTGGAGAAGAAATACATGCAGCATGTGGAAGAGCTCTACTCTACCGAGGAGATGAAGAAAACCACAAGTGAATTCCTTCATAGCGAATTCGATTATCTGCGTTCCTTCACCAAGGATCTTTTCACCTCTTTCGAGGAGAAGAGCATCGTGGCTCAGGGTGAGATCATGAGCACCAACATGGTGGTCAACTACTTGAAGGAACAGGGCATCAAGGCTGTGCTGCTCAATGCGCTCGACTTCATGCGCACCGACAAGAATGCAGAGCCAGACCCACAGTACATCAAGGAAAAGCTTGCCGACATCATGGAGAAGAACCAGGGTCAGCAGATCTACATCACACAAGGTTTCATCTGCCGCAATGCTTATGGCGAGGTTGACAACCTGCAGCGAGGCGGCAGCGACTATACAGCATCGCTCATCGGTGCAGCCCTTCCTGCCGACGAGATCCAGATATGGACCGACATCGATGGCATGCACAACAACGACCCACGAGTGGTAGAGCATACAGAGGCAGTACATCAGCTCAACTTCGAAGAGGCTGCCGAGCTGGCTTACTTCGGTGCCAAGATTCTTCACCCTACCTGCGTACAGCCAGCCAAGTATGCCGGCATTCCAGTAAGACTGAAGAACACCCTCGACCCTAAGGCCGACGGAACCATCATCGACAACGTGATAGTACGTGGCAAGATCAAGGCTGTGGCAGCCAAGGACAACATCACCGCCATCAAGATCAAGAGCAGCCGTATGTTGCTGGCTACAGGTTTCCTGCGCAAGGTGTTCGAGATCTTCGAGAGCTATCAGACTCCTATCGACATGATTGCCACCTCTGAGGTGGGTGTAAGCATGAGTATTGACAATGACACCCACCTGAACGACATCGTCAACGAGTTGAAGAAATATGGTACTGTCACTGTCGACACAGATATGTGTATCATCTGCGTGGTAGGCGACCTCGACTGGAGCAACGTAGGTTTCGAGACACTTGCCACAGAGGCAATGAAGAACATCCCTGTAAGAATGATTTCTTACGGAGGTTCCAACTACAACATCTCTTTCCTCATCCGAGAAAGAGACAAGAAGCAGGCTTTGCAGAACTTGAGCAACAACCTGTTTGAGAAGTAATTTAAGTGAAGAACGAAGAGTGATGAGTGAAGAATTCGTATGCAATGCTTCCTACTCACTCTTCGTTGGATATTCTGATTTACAATAAATTGGATTTTCTAATTTGACTATATAAGATATTAATTTTAGATTTAAGTGAAATGAAAGGAACATTTCCTATAGATAAGTTTCAGGAGACACAGACTCCGTTCTACTATTACGACACAGCCCTGCTGAGACAAACCCTCAGAACCATCTGCGAGGAAGCAGGTAAACATCCTGGTTTCGAGGTACACTATGCCGTAAAAGCAAACGCCAATCCTAAAGTGCTGGGCATCATCAGCCAGGCAGGATTAGGAGCCGACTGCGTGAGCGGAGGAGAAATACAAGCTGCTGTCAACGCAGGATTTCCTGCCAACAAGATCGTATATGCCGGTGTGGGCAAGAGCGACTGGGAGATCAATCTCGGACTGGAGAAAGACATCTTCTGCTTCAACGTGGAGAGTATTCCCGAACTGGAAATCATCAACGAACTGGCTGCCAGAAAGAACAAGACAGCACAGGTTTGCTTTCGCATCAATCCTAACGTAGGAGCACACACACATGCCAACATCACCACAGGACTGGCAGAAAACAAATTCGGTATTGCCATGCAAGACATGGAGAGTGTCATTGCAGAAGCTGCAACCATGAAGAACATCAAGTTCCTCGGCCTGCACTTCCACATTGGCAGTCAGATACTTGACATGGGTGACTTCGAGGCTCTCTGCAACAGAATCAATGAACTGCAAAACCAGTTGGAAGCTCACCACATCGAAGTAAAGAACATCAATGTAGGCGGTGGACTCGGCATAGACTACAAGCATCCCAACCGCGTGCCCATACCCGACTTCAAGTCTTACTTCGACACCTATGCCAAGCACCTGAAACTGCGCGACGGACAGAAGGTGCATTTCGAATTGGGCCGTGCAGTGGTAGGCCAGATGGGATCACTCATCACAAGAACCCTCTATGTAAAACAAGGCACAGCCAAGCAGTTTGCCATCGTAGATGCCGGCATGACCGACCTCATACGCCCTGCCCTCTATCAGGCTTATCACAAAATAGAGAACATCACGAGCGAGGAGCCTGTAGAAACCTACGATGTAGTAGGCCCAATCTGTGAGTCAAGCGACGTCTTTGCCAAGGCTATCGACCTGAACAAGACCCATCGTGGCGACCTCATTGCACTCCGTTCGGCAGGAGCCTATGGCGAGATTATGGCAAGTCAGTACAACTGCCGTCAGTTGCCTAAAGGCTACACCACAGAAGAAATGTAAGGCACCTTAACAATACGAGAAAAGAAAATAACTCAACTTTCTCAAACGAGGAAGTTAAAAAACTAAAATGATGATAATCAGTTTAACTACTATTATCGCTGGCGCAGCAGTGGTTTTATTGGCAGTCCTCGGATCGCTGATCAATCCATTTCTGCGCTCATTGCGTCTCAATAAAGAGGAAGAACAGTCTGCCGAGGAAAAGACTGAAGATGCAGCCGCATCCCAGCCACTTCCTCCAGTCACCATACTTATCACAGCTCATGACGACCTGCCTGAACTGGAACGCAACCTGCATACTTTCCTTGAGCAGAAATATCCTGCCGACTATCAGGTAGTGGTTGTCTGCCAGAGCAGCGACGGTGAGACGATCGATTTTCTGAAACGTCAGTCTTCAGAAAATCCACACCTTTATTATACCTTCATACCAGAGAGCTCACGCTATATGAGCCGAAAGAAACTGCAGATTACCGTAGGTGTGAAAGCTGCCAAGTATGAGTGGATTCTGCTCACCGAACCTGCCTGCATGGCCTGCAGCGAGGACTGGCTTGCCAGCATGACCCGTCAGTGCCAGGAGCCTAACCATCTGGTATTAGGCTACGTCAGCACAGAGGAAAGTTGCAAGAGTGTGCGTCGGTTCGACATGATCAGAAAAGCCTATTACCTGTTGCGCAGAGCACAACGCTCCTACGGCTACCGCACCAATATGCCCAACGTCATCTTCCGCAAGAGCGACTTCATGCGCGAGCAGGGCTATCAGGGCAACTTGGAATATGTGCGCGGCGAATACGACTTCCTGGTCAACAAGTATGCCCTGTGTGGCGACACTGCTGTCGAACTGGCACCATCAGCATGGCTTCAGCAGGAAGCCCCTACCGATAAGAGCTGGCACAACAAGAGCCTCTACCTGCAGGCTTCGCGCAAGTCACTCAATCGCAACCTGTCTATGAGAACCCTGATGTTCTTCGACCATCTCTTTCCCCACCTCAGCCTTATCGCCTCTATAGCAGTTTTGGCATGCTCCGTCGTGATGAAAGACTGGATACTGACGGGCTGTGCAGGTTTTGCTCTGTTGCTGCTCATCGTTCTTCGAACCATCATCGCCCACAGGGCAGTCGCCTGTTTCGATTCTCTCATTCCTACGTATAAGTTGCCCTTCTACGATTACGGAATCATCTGGCGAAACTTCGCCAACAAAGTGCGTTACTGGCGAGCCGACAAGAACGACTTCACCAGCCACAAACTTTGAGGACAATACAAGGACTCAGCGAGACTGTTTTCAAAAAGCTTAAATAATCAACGATGAAAATATATTTATTCATAACCAAGAAAAAAAGGCAATACGCCATGTACAAAGCCTATATAGAGACTTTACAGCAGAGACTCGACATCGCCGACAACATCGAGGATGCCGACGTGGTATTGTTTCTTGGTGCATGGTCATACCAGGGATTCCGACTGGCACAACGTTCCAGAAAGATGGGAATCCCATACATCGTTTGTCCTTTGGGCGACATCTCGGAGAGAAACTGCCATAATCCTGGCATGAAGAGAAGCCTGCAAACCCTTATCTATCAGAAGACAATGTGCAAGTCGGCAGAACTCATCATCGCCACCACACCCTTGGAGAAAGAATATCTCACCGCTTTAGGGTGGAACAGCCACATCTCGCTCATCCGATATTTCGGTTACAGCCAGCTCACCTCACAGTCGGCCATGACAGAAGACTGGCAAAGCGCTGACACCATCACCTTCACCAACTACGAGAAGCGAAAGGCAGAAGCCATAGCTGCGAAGACCGACGAGCCTATTATCGCACAAATCATGCAGATAAAAAGCAGGATGCCGCACCGTAACATTCCGCAGAAATACATCGATGACCTGCACACCCTGCTCTATGCCGACAACTACGACGAGGATGCCATCCATGCCGAACTCACCAAGCAGAAACTTGACATGTATGCAGCTGCCGTCTTTGATGCCATGACCGAGAAGACAGGACTCACCGAGGGATTCATGCCTCTGCCTGCCAGGAAAGGCAGAAAGAGCAGACAGATCCTGAAATACATCAAATAACCATCACCCCTGTATGCCTCACTCCATTCATGACAGATAATACGAGAATCAATTCCTTGGCCAGCAACTTGCCAGCATTCAGCATAGCCGACTCCATCAATCAAACCTTGAGAGAGTCGGCTAATCTTGTTGTCACAGCCCCTCCAGGAGCCGGCAAGTCTACCCTGCTGCCTCTCACCATCCTCGAAGGAATGAACGGCAAGGGGAAAATCCTCATGTTGGAACCCAGACGTCTCGCCGCCCGACAGATAGCCGAACGAATGGCAAGTCTCATAAGTGAACCAGCAGGCAAGACGGTAGGCTATCGTGTACGATTTGAGAACAAGGTGTCGGCCGAGACACGCATCGAAGTTCTCACCGAAGGCATCCTTACCCGAATGCTCGTCAAAGATGCCACCCTCGAGGGTGTCGACGTGATTATCTTCGACGAGTTCCACGAAAGAAGCATCCATTCCGACCTGGCATTGGCACTGACCCTGCAGGCACAAAATATCATCCGCCCCGACCTGAAAATCATCATCATGTCGGCCACTATCGACACATCTGCCATCTGTCAGGCCCTTCATGCACCGCTCATCGAGTGTGCCGGAAGAATGTTTCCCGTGAAGACCCTCTATGCCGAGACCGATACCGACAAGTACACAATATATAAAGAGGTGGCAGCTGCCGTGATGCGGGCCCACCGCGAACACGAGGGCGACATCCTTGCCTTCCTGCCCGGACAAGCCGACATACAGAGATGCGAGGAACTCCTTATCGCTACTCTTGCCGGCACACAGACACAGGTGTATCCACTCTATGGCAATCTCTCGCCCGAGAGACAGCGAAAGACCATAGCCCCTTCCCTTCAAGGCGAGCGCAAAATCGTTCTTGCCACCCCCATTGCCGAGACATCACTCACCATCGAAGGCGTGAGAATCGTAATAGACTCAGGATTTTGCCGTCAGTTGGTGTACGATGTTCGGACAGGGCTCAGTCATCTTGAGACTGTGCGCATCAGTAAAGACATGGCCATCCAGCGAAGAGGACGAGCAGGCAGAGTGGCAGAAGGAATCTGCTACCGACTATGGTCGAAAACCTCAGAACACCTGATGCAGGAACAAAGAAAGCCCGAGATAGAAGAAGCCGACCTCACCCCGATGGTTCTCGACATTGCAGCCTTTGGCGAGAGCGACCCCATGTCGCTCCCCTGGCTCACGCCTCCTTCCAATAGCAACATATTTAATGCCAGACACTTACTCCTTTCACTTCAAGCAATCAACGAGGACGGTAGTGTCACGCTACTTGGCAGAAAGATGGCATCCCTGCCCTGCCATCCCCGCATAGCCAAGATGATGCTCAACTCCAAGACAGATGCACAGAAAGCCTTGGCATGCGACATGGCAGCCGTACTGGAGGAGAAAGACCCAATGAGCGAACATGAGGACTCAGACATGACACTCCGCATCGCCATGCTGCGTTCACAAAGAGAGAGAAAGAACTTGGGCAAATGGGCACGCATCGCACAGATAGCCCAGGAGTATCGCAGGATGCTCAAGGTGAAGGAGGACAACCATCCTGTCGACCCCGAGGAAGTGGGAAGCCTGATCGCCTCAGCCTATCCGGAGCGAATTGCCATGGCTGTCGACAATATCGGCAACTTCAGAATGTCGGGCGGACAGAACATCTTCATCGACCGAAACAATCCCATGTCCCTGCACTCCTGGCTTGCCATCGCATCGCTCAACTCAGCAGGCTCCAAGGGCAAGGTATTCCTCTCCGCTCCCGTCAGCATCAACGACCTACCCACATCTACGTTCACCAATATCTCGTGGGACAGCAAGGCAGGAGCAGTGCGTATGCAAAGTGAAAGACGAATCGGGCAGCTCGTCGTAGAAAGCAAACCCATCCACGACGCAGACAAAGGACAGATCATCGACATCATCTGCTCTGCCGTCAGAAAAGAAGGACTCAGCATGCTCGACTGGAACGAGAAGGTGAAACGACTGCAGCAGAGAGTGGAAAAGGTAAAACAATGGCACCCGGAAATGAACGTGCCCGACCTTTCCACCGAGCATCTGTTGACGACCGCCTCTGCCTGGCTTCCCTTCTATATAGAACAGGAAGGAAAGCTGAAAACAACCTCTGCCGAACTTAGGAAACTCGACCTTGCCGAGATACTATGGGCACAAGTTCCCTACGAGCTTCAGGAAGAGATAGACCATTTGGCTCCTACCCATATCGCAGTACCTTCGGGCAGTCGCATCCGCATCGACTATCGGCCAGGAACCGAGGCGCCAGTATTGAGTGTACGACTGCAGGAATGTTTCGGTATGACTCAGACACCCAAGGTAGACAACGGCAGGCAACGCCTGCTGATGGAGCTCCTGTCTCCGGGCTTCAAACCCGTACAGCTCACGCAAGACCTCGCCAGTTTCTGGCAAGGCACCTACTTCGAGGTACGCAAGGAGCTGAAGCGCCGTTATCCCAAACATTATTGGCCCGGGAACCCTTTAGAGAGCGAGGCAGTGAGAGGAGTGAAAAGAAAATAAAAGCCCGCTTCTTCACTTTTCTCCCCAAAACCGACTGCTTTTTCTGTAATTTATGTACTTTTGCAAATAAAAAACAATGAACGGAATATACACAATACTTCTCTTAGTGTTAAGCAATATCTTTATGACTATTGCATGGTATGGACACCTCAAACTGCAGCAAACAGGCGTCAGCAGCCACTGGCCCTTAGTAGGTGTGATCGCTTTCAGTTGGGCTATCGCTTTCTTTGAGTACTGCTGTCAGGTACCCGCCAACCGTATTGGCTTTATCGACAACGGCGGCCCCTTCTCATTGGTTCAGCTCAAGGTGATACAGGAATGCGTATCCCTCATCGTCTTCGCCGTCATTGCCAACATTCTCTTCCAGGGTGAGAGTCTGCACTGGAACCACTTTGCAGCCTTCCTCTGCCTCATTGCCGCCGTCTACTTCGTGTTCATGAAGTAAGAGAAATTGTGCGAGCTCGGCTGGCTGAGGTGTCTTGCTCTCCTTCTTTGCCTGGTTGATGCGTGATTTGCCTGGTTGATTTCGATGAGGTTTGCGTTCACGCTGCGCTTTACGATGCTGTAATTAATCATAGTTCTGTAGGTTTTTGAAATGATAGTTTAATACTTTGTCAGCTGCCCGATAGTGCCACCTTTTGGGTCTTAATAGATGACCGGCGCCTGTCGTCTATTGTGACCGCCCTTGGTCGTAATAGATGCCTCCTGCGAGGCTCCCTGAGCACTTTCATTGGTTGACGGTGCAAAGATAATACATTTTTCGGCTGTTTGTTCAAATCCGTGATGACTTGTTAAGCAAAACAGGTCAAAAATGGCAAGAAAAAGTGCCGTAAGTTACTGATTATATGCAAATTACATTAACGTCGTTTTGAGTATAAAATCTTTATTTTAAAGACAAAAGCAGTATTTTAGCAAATTTGTCATTTTACACTTGTTACGGTGTCATTAGTGTCATTAGTGTCATTAGTGTCATTTGTCATTAAGGATTTCGTGGCATTTTTTCTCTACTATAGTATATAATATATAATATTTATTATATACTATAGTAGAACTTTTTTTCTTTCAAAACCCTTAATGACACTAATGACAAATGACACTAATGACACCACATTAAGTGTTTTTCTACACTACCAGAAAGTTCGTGTT
>ENA-UPWO01000633-UPWO01000633.1-human-gut-metagenome-genome-assembly--contig:-NODE-633-length-19707-cov-8.745492_pt1 | contig 19707 bp, 41 predicted proteins | sample MGYA00250056_ERZ773388 | MGnify/ENA primary metagenome ERZ773388 (study PRJEB29103, sample SAMN06112004) | human gut metagenome | biome: human gut; feature: ankylosing spondylitis patient; material...
TAAAAATAACTTTTAACTTATGTTAGTATTGTGATGTGCTTTTCAATGTGTTTTCCTGATTTTTTAATAAAAAAGCCGCCTATCCGTAAGTAGATAAGCGGCTATGGCGTTGCTATTTGTCTGTATCGAATCGAAGTCCTTGTTTTGCTTCCTCTGGGGAAGAGACATCCTTCTTCAGAAGGTAATGTATGTGTCCGTCATAATTCAATTCGGTAACGAACTGCCACCCTCTCGCTGACATGTAGTTGAGAATGTCTGTGAGGTTGTTGAACTCAATCTTCTTTCCCTCCTCGTTACGAAGGGCTACATGCTGCTTCTGCTCGCCCCATTCAAGTTCTAGTCTGATCTTCATCGCAAGGTTGTACGTACCGCTTATGGTACAGTAGTAAGGATACTTCTCTTGCGCAATAGACGATGCTGTTGCCAAGATAAACAATAACAGAAACAAAATCTTCTTCATATTAGTTGACTTAATCATCTTAATTTTATTAGTCACTTATTATCAATTATTTATAAATTCTTGTTTATTGTCGCTTGAATATTGCTCGCGAATGTACCTACGTCGTTCTGTAACGTGGGTCGTTTTCGTCAACTTCATCCCAAGTCGCAGGTACGCCATCGAACTTTCCTTTCTCTTTGTTTTCAGGTGCGTATTTTTCCCTTAGCGCATGAACGTCGCTTGTCATTCTCCATACCTTGAAGAACAATATGATGTTCAATATTGCGCACACGAACACTATTATATAAATAAAACCTTCCATAATCTTAATGTTTAAATATTATACTTGTTTCTAATCTCGCATAGGGACAGTATAGCAATGTGGCGCACCACGCCCTCCGGTTTTCTTAGCGGCGCATTTTGGGCAGAGCAATCCGTATGGAGTTATATATCCAAAGCTGCGCCCCATTCCGCAACGGTTACAGATGAAAGTGTGTCGTATCTTTCGTCCATCACATAGCTTAAATTTACTTCTCGAACTATGATGTGTCATTCTTTTGCATTCTTCTGAGGTCATGGCATAAAGCTTTGGAGCAGGCTTCTGCTTTCTCTTTGCTTGCCTTTTCTTGAATCTCCTTACTTTTGGCGATTCTATATTCAATACTGGCTGCACCTCATTCTGTGCCCTCCAGTTTCTGTAAGATAGGACTTTAATTCTGTCTTCATTCATCCAGGGCAACGCCTCTTTTACCTCATTATATACATCGAGATATTTCTTCATACTTACATAGTCTTTAACGCCCCAAGCACCTTGAATACTTTAGTGATGGCGGCTTTGTTGATTTCCTGGTCTTCGTACTCATCGTTGATTGCGTGAAGGGTGAAATGTTCATTGTCGGAACCCCTACGGATGACCTTTACAGTCCTTAGGTCGTTCTTCGTCATTATTGCATAAATCTCATTCATAGGCAAAAATTCTGTCCAGTCAGGTATGACCTTCAAGGCAATGATGTCTCCATTACTTATTAGAGGCTTCATGCTGTCTCCAGACGCACGACACCAGAAATCCGCCTTCTCGTAGCCAGGGATTGAGATGAACTTCGTTGGCACGTTCGGGGTGTCGTTATACATCTCGTCGTAACCAAGGGCGAACTCAACGTCGTAGAAAGGGACACCAAGCATAGGTTGCATAGTCTCTTTCCCATTAAGCGGTTCGCCTATGTACTTATCCCCGGTTCCAGTTTCAAGCCAGTCCTTGTTGACCCCGATGGAATCACATATAAGTCTGTAATCCCTAGACGTGATAGGAACCTTTCCGTTTAGCTTTCGACTCAGATTAGAGGAGTTCATTCCAACTTTCAGGGCAAAAGCATTACTCGTCAGTCCGCTATCAGCAATTACGGATTTGATTCTTGTAATGATGTCGTCCATAATTTCCTAATTTTAGTTTCAAATATGTAACTAAAACCGAGAAAAGTGTTAAATATTGTATAATGTCCTACATTTCTTGCGTTTTAATTTGCGTATGTCGGACAATTATTGTACTTTTGCACTTGCGATTCGGTTAAAGCAACAAAGCAATACCGACACAAACGGAGGGCAAAGCGACCGAAAGTGCGCTATCTTACATTCACACTGCAAAGATACAAACTTTTTCGCTTCCCTCCAAATATAACATGTTAAAATTAAAGCAAGCAAGATGAAAAAGTTGACAAAGGCGGACATTTTGAACATTAAGCCTGGAAAATTCGAGGTTTTTGTTCTCGATTCGGCGAAAGCTCTACTGTCTGGTCGTCAATACGCTTATCAGATTGGTTATACAGAGCCGCCTGATGGCGTTGCGAGATACAGAACCAAGGCGAACTTCAAGAATCGTACATTGGTAGTGGAGGCAGTTCCTTCAGTGTAGAATTAATGAGTATATAGTGTATGGAAGAAATTATCAAACTCGGAAGAACCGATACGATGACATCTCTCGAAATTGCAGAGATAACAGGAAAGCTTCATAAGCATATCATGGAAGCCATTAGAAAAATGGAGGTTGCTTGGGAGAAAATCAACGGGTCGAGATTTAGGCTGGTTGAATATACTGACCAGAAAGGAGAGAAAAGGCCTTGCTATCAGTTGACAAAAACAGAATGTCTCTATATTGCGACAAAGTTCAATGACGAGGCGAGAGCAAAGCTTGTTCTTCGTTGGGAAGAGTTAGAGAAGAAGGAGCAGTATCAAGTTCCTCAGTCTTTCGCCGAAGCTCTTATGCTTGCAGCAAAGCAGCAGGAGAAGATAGAACAACAGCAGCTTGCTCTTGAATCAAAGAACGAAGAGATTGTACAGCTCTCGGCTACAATCACCGAGATGCAGCCAAAGGTTAGTTATGTTGATACAATCCTTTCGAGCAAGGAGACCGTTACAACGACACAGATTGCTCAAGACTACGGTCAATCAGCAAAGGCGTTCAATATATTGCTAAGAAACTTCGGCGTTCAACGTAAAGTTGGTGGTCAGTGGATTCTCTACGCAAAGTATCTCCCTTGTGGTTACGTTCAGTCAGAAACAGTTTCTATCACTCATCGTGATGGTAGTGCAGGTTCTGTAATGCACACAAAGTGGACTCAGAAAGGAAGACTATTCTTGTATGATGAGTTAAAGAACCGCGGTATTTTACCGACTATAGAGCAAGAATCAGTTAAAAGTAATGCCTATGCCTCGTAAGAAAGTATCAGTAGAGCCTGTCGAAAAGATATGGCTCTCAACAAAGGAGTTCGCTAAGTATATCGGTATGAGTACAGGATATATACACGACTTGAGAAAGAGCGGTCAAATCCGCCATTGTATGATAGGCAACACAGCGTTTTTCTTGAAAACAGACATAGATAAGATGCTGGAGACGCATAGGGTGTTCTAAAAAGTATGGAAAAAGCAACAAATAATGATTAGTTTATAGGTGTTTGAAAGTAATGTTAGAATGTTGCCCGTGAGGGTAGGTTTAAAAACTTTTGTTGTCGGCAGCGGCCGAAACGGGACTGGCAATGCAACTTGCCAGTCCCCACATGGACACATAGCTCAGTGGATAGAGCATTTCCCTCCTAAGGAAAGGGCCGCAGGTTCGATCCCTGCTGTGTCCGCAATGTTTGCTTAGTTGATTTTCAGATGCAAAGCTAACGTCCTTTAAGCTTATAAAGTAGGTAGCTTGGGCAACTACAATCTTGCATTTTTTTAACAATAGCAAACAATAGCTCTTTGGCTTAATGGTTGACAACATAGTATGCGTGGAAAAGAAGTAGCCGGATAGCGCAATGAGCGCCGTGACCTGGTGAAAGGACGCACGACATACGGAAATCCAGCTAATTTCTGCATTAAGTAGTTTGACGAACCGCATCGGAAAGAAGAATTGTCGATGTAGGCACATCCGAAAATAATGCAGTCTGGTGAATATATTATAATGAGTTCACATCACTCGTAGTTCATATATTCAAAGAGGCACGTGGTGTACGAATGTCACGGTTAGACAACCCAATGATACCTTATCTTATCGTCTGACAGGAATTGGTGTAACTCCAATCGTGTCCTCCACTCTTTTGTTTGTTTTAGAATTTTTAATAAGTTATTATTTATTTTTTTTACACCACTTATCTGTGAAGAAAGGTGGTGTTTTTTACAGCGGAATAGTAGCAGTTGGTAGCTCGTCAGGCTCATATCCTGAAGGTCGGTGGTTCGAGTCCACCTTCCGCAACGAAATTTATTGCACATGTTAATTTTGCTCGTTAATGGCGCCAGGCGTGGCGTTCTTATTTTTTTTAAATGAATATTAGTTTTTAATGGCTCAGCTCTGTCTGTGAAGACAGAGCTCTGTTTTTAAACCTTAAAGCAATTAGGAAATGCGCTTGCGTTACGTGTTATGCAAGAGAAGAAGGCTCGATACCTTCTAAGGTTACGAATAGATCATATTTCTATTTTGTAGTTGTTGGTTATTATTTGAATGGGAACGGAGGTCGTAAAAAACGCACGGCCTCCTTCCTTTTTCCAAAACAAGAAAAAAAATGAAAGTAATATACACAATAAGAGTTAAGAAAGAGAATATAAACGAACTCTCCAAGCTTGATGCCGTAGAGAGAATATTCAATAACGAGAAAGGCCGAATGGTAGTTCTTCTCAAACAGGATTTCACTGACGGAAAGAGAGAGGTCGCCGAGAACGACTATATTGTTCAGTGGAAAAATGGGAAATACCAGAGGTTCGGAGCTGTTGCGTTCGATAATCTTTTCAAAACGCCAAGTGAGGAGGGCAAACAATGGCGATAAAACGGGTAATGAACAGAAAGGTCCAGTACGAAGGGCTTGAGTTCGACAGTAGAGAAGAGCTTCGTTACTACATTCTTCTCCTCGATGACAAGAATGTCTCCTGTATTCACAGACAGGTTAGGCTGTGTCTTATCAAACCTCTGTACGTACTCGTGCCAAAGGCTCTCAAGACAAAAGTAAAGTGGGTCAAACGAAGCCTCGTAAAAGGGCATTACTACACGGCAGACTTTGTTTTCTTCGAGAACGGCAAGCTCGTCATCTGCGATGTTAAGTCAGAATATACGTCTAAGCTTCGCGAGTTCTCTATTACGATGAAGAATTGCATATCGCTTATAGTAAAGCATAATCTCAAGCGGCATCACGGAGAAGCTAAGGTGATATTCCGAAAGGCGATTTACAAGAATAGCAAAACACTACGTATTGTCGATTATCCTTCGGATGGCGAAAAAGTCATATACGAATAACGTGATTATTTAACCATATACATGACTTTACTTGAATCATTTTTTAAATTTTTTGACAGTGGCCGCAGTGATGCGCCTGCTGTTTTTTAAATTCATTCAGAAAGCCTATGAAAATTATTATAGCATCATTTCTGCTTACAGTGATCGTGTTTCTGTTCGCAGCTTTTGTGGCAGTTCTTTTTAGAGTCAGCTCTTTTAAAAACGAAGATGATGGAGAAGGAGTTTAGGTTCAACAAGAACAATGTGTGTCTGAACCATAACGTCATCGAGGTCTGGGAGAACAACAAGAACACAAAGACGAGAGGTGTCATACCCGGGTTCTACATAAAGACAGCCGTCTTCAACGGAAAGTGGATATACGGTTACGATATAACCCTGCATAACGGAGGTATTGGAGAGCCATGTATGCAACGGCCATGCAAAAAAGACTGCAACACCGAGCGTGAAGCTGTATTGGAAGCATGTAAGGAGGTTAGAGAATATCTTCTTGAGCACAAACGAGCCTCAAGTCCAGACTACTCTGATCACGAGATAGACAACTATTCTCCGAAACTCATCAAACTTCTTGACGATCTCATGAGGCCAAAAGCTGTTCAGTTAAGCTTATTTTAAACATTAAAGATATATTTATGGAGAAGTTAAAATGTAATTCAGGCAATTTCTATGTTGTCGCTGTAGCTGTCGTTGAAGACAAGGATGGCGAAGTGAAAAAGGTGCGTAAGACTATTGTTGTCGAAGCGACCTCTTTTGGTGACGCAGAGCTCAAGGCGTCCGATTCTATGAGCGATTACAGTGTTGGCGATGTTGAGGTACTCAATATCACTCCTGCCGCTTTCAGAGAGGTCTACTCTTCCTGTGATAGCGATGACGACAAGTTCTATAAGGGAACCGTCGACTACATCACTTTAAACGAGAATACGGGCAAACCAAAGAAAACCAAGCAGTCGATGCTCATCCAGGCTAACTGCCTCAACAGGGCCACCCGCTATCTTGACGAGATTATGCGTGGGTCGATGGTAGACTACTCTTCTGTTTCTGTTTCTGAAACACAGATTTTTGACAGTTTCTTTATTCATAAAGTTAATGCTAATGATGAACAGGGATAGTTTACAGGCCGTATTCATGCGCCTCACACCACAGGTAGCAGAGGCCGTAATGCGAAAGAGGACAGAACATAAGTGTCTTATGAATCTTACGAGAAACAACTCTCTTATGGTTCAACAACAAGCCATCTTTCTTAACTACATAGCAGGAGAGGGCAGACGAAAGTTTGTCATCCCCGCTGTTGAGACCGATGCAGACGGAAGACAGAAAGTCGTCGATAAGATTTCGTTCAAATACATTGACCAGAAATGAAACATGCCTGTATGAGCTGCTTCTGGAGAGGTCAGTGCGACGACAAGAAGTCTGGACGCACATGGGAACACACGTGCGAAAGATGGGAGTTTAGATATGAAAGTGATTAATTTTTTAAATTTTAGATAAAATGGAAAACGAAAACAACGGATATGAGGTCATGCAGGTTAGTCATGACCAAAGTGTCATCCAGATTGATGCCGTAGAGCGTGCAAATGTTGATTCACAGGTTGCTACGGCGAAGCAATATCCAAGAGATCTTGCAAGAAGTGTAAACAACTCAATCGCTATGGCTACAATGGACTATGCTACCGCACAGAGCTGTGGTTATGCACTTCCTCGTGGTGGCAAGCCAATCACTGGACCGAGTGTTCACCTTGCTAAGCTTATTGTAAGTAATTGGGGAAATATGAGAGCGGAGGCAAAGGTTGTTCAGATTACCGATAAGCAAGTTATCAGTCGTGGTACTTGTTGGGATTTGGAGAATAACGTCGCTACAGCCTTTGAGGTAAGACGCTCTATCGTCGGGAAGAATGGCAAACGCTTTACTGATGACATGATTACCGTTACAGGCAACGCAGCAAACTCTATTGCTTATCGCAATGCGGTTTTCTCTGTTATCCCAAAGGCGATTGTAGATAAGGTATATCAGGCTGCACAGCGGTGCATTACAGGCGACCTCTCTGACGAAGAAAAAGTTATTTCGCGCAGAAAGAAGTGTATCGATTTCTTTAAGGATGAGTATGGTATCAACGAGCAGGAGGTTGTTATGCTATGTGGCAAGCAGACGGTCAACCAGATTAAGGCAGATCAAATTGCCCTGCTTCTTGGTATCACTCAGTCGTTAAAAGATGGCGATACAACGGTCGACGAACTGATGAAGCCGTACCGTAAGGAAGAAAACAAGAAGACTGTTGCTGCTATGGCCGCTGACGCTGCGAAGGCTGATGCCGCAAAGAAGGAGGATAAGAAATGATTACCGACAATGTAGAACAGCGCAGCTTAGAATGGCACAGGATGCGATGTGGCTGCATAACTGGTTCTAAGGTTGCCGACATCATGAAGTCTGGTCGCAAGAAAGATGAGGTTTTTTCCGACACGGCAAAAGCGTATCTCTTCCAGGTTGCAGGCGAACGTATGTTTAATCCTGCATTCTTGAATGATGATGATATTTTTCAAGACTATATCGACCAAGTTTCTGTCAACACTAAGGCTATGCAGTGGGGAGCCGACCAGGAGGATGCAGCTAAGGCTCTCTATATGCAGATGAACTTCCCTGAAGGAGAGATGGCGGAGCTGTCGTCTTGTAAGCACGACACAATACCTTACTTCGCAGCTTCTCCCGACGGTGCAATATATTGTCGCGATGGCGAAGACCTCAAAATCATCGAGGTCAAGTGCCCAAACATCAACACATATATGAAGTACCGAACTCTCATTCACGACGCAGCTTCGCTCAAAGAAACAGAACCGAAGTACTACTGGCAAATGATGGCGGAGATGAGTTGTACTGGCGCTAAAGGCGGAGTTTTCATCGTGTATTGCCCTTGGCTGACGAAGCCTATTCACTGGGCTGAGATCGAAAGAGTTGAGGATGATATTAATCTTATGGAACAGAGGGTAATCCTCGCAAACGATTTTATTAAAAAAATTACAGACAGTTAAATGGAGCTACAAGGAAAGGTTATTTCCGTTTTACCTGAAAGAAGCGGCATTTCGGCAAGAGGCGAGTGGAAATGTCAGACTTATGTAATAGAAACACAAGAGCAATACCCTAAGAAGATGGCTTTTGATGTTTTTGGAGCTGATAGAATTGTCAATTTTGGCATTCAGGTTGGCATGGTTGTCGATGTTAGCTTTGACATTGATGCGCATGAATATCAAGGTAGATATTTTAACCAGATTCGTGCTTGGGATGTTAAGAATGTGGCGCAGCAAAATCCTGCGCAGGGTGTGAATTATAACGGCAATGCTCATGCAGGCGCCCAGGCAGCACAAGCAGCACAACAGGCAGCTATGGCCGGAGCACCAAACCCGATGAATCCAAACAATCCGTTTCCGCCAGTACAACAGCCAGGAGCACCAGCAGGGAAATCCGATGACCTTCCATTCTGATCTGGATGATAGGCTGAAACTTATACAAAAAGCATTCAATGCTGTAATAGTATGATGTACAACACAAGCAACCCTCTTGAGGCACAGAACTTGAGGCTTCGTGTCGACAAGCTGATAGAACACGGAGAGATGGTAGAACTGATAAGCAAGAAGCCACGGTCACTCAAGGCCAATGCTTATCTTCATACCATCCTCTCATACTTCGGCTTGCAGACAGGCAACACGCTCGAAGAAGTCAAAAGTTACTACTTCAAGAGGGTTGTCAATAGTGATCTGTTTGTGAGGCACAAACACGATGATATTCTTGGTGACGACAGAATATATCTTCTGTCTACCACAAAGCTGACACAGGAAGAACTTTCGCTTGCCATAGACCGTTTCCGAAACTGGTCCGCCGACAAGGCTGGTATCTACATTCCGTCATCAGAAGAATATATCGCACTTCTTCACATACAGCACGACATTGACAATGCTAAAAATTATCTCTAAGCAAATGATATTACCCAAAAAGATAAGAAATAAGTCTGACGAGTTGTTCCCCGACAACCATGAGGCTCACAAGGCATTTCTGATGGGAGCCGCAATGGCACTTGGATACGACCTGTCCGACTTTCAGAGCGACGAACAGCCATGCTGTGATGATTATCCCTGCAAGGAAGCTCTCGAAGCATGGCTTGCATACAAGAAAGAAAAACGTCAGACTTACAAGCCACGTGGGTTAGAAGCTCTTAAAAAGAAACTTCTACAGTTGTCAAACGGAAATCCTGAATACGCAAAGGTTATCGTTGAGTATTCTATGGGCAACAACTACACTGGGTTGTTCGCTCCTAAAAACAATGGTGTAAACAGCTATGAACAACAGCAACGAACTTTCAACAAGATTAATTCAATCCTTGCCGACTGAATATAGTCAAGCGGTATCGAAATATGGTGAACAATATGCGTTATTCCTGGAGAAATATCCTACTCTGCAAAATCGCACGGACACTATAACTTCCATATACGATTCTGTCGATAGAGGCGGTATGTCCTTTGTTGAAGTTGATAAATACTTCAAAGATGGTGCAAGCGAGTTCTGGATTAAAGTAATGCTCATTGATTTGTTTATGGTTGTTGGAGCTATCGACTCAACTACTTCTTACCAGTTCAAGGCTATGGCGCAGCGCATCAGGCAAGAATACTATCACCTTACACCAAGCGAGCTTACAAGATTCTTCTACGAGTTCTCTATTGGCGAGTATGGTGAAATCTATGTCGGCAAGACCGTGAATCCTCAGAGACTTTTTATAGCTCTCGAAAAGTATATGTGCAAGGTATACGAAAAGAGAGCCGAAATTGACGGACAGAGAAACCGCGACAAGCAGAAGATAGAGGGTGAGAAGGCTAAGGCGAACGCTATATCCTACGAAGAGTATTGTTTAAGGAAAGGTGTTGATCCGAAACAATCCCCTCTTTTCGAGCTAAAACAAAAACTTGAAAAAGAATCAAAACGAGACCAAAATGGCAGACGTAAGTAAAATGGCAGAGGAATGGCTCAGTGAGCACCCTGATGCGACAAAGAAAGAAATATGGATGGCCGGTTATTGGAAATCTACTGATAACTGGTGCAACCGAACCAAGTAAATTTTAGAATTATGACACAGAAAGAACGTATTGAGAACGCAACCACAAAACAGGCGGTAGTGTTCATTGGAGTTTATTCTTTGGTTATCGTCAGAAACCTTGGAAGAGCAATCAATAAGGCAGTATACCGACTTCCCTGGCTCTTCATAACACTAACGGTTATCATTTCATTTATAGTTAGCTTCATCTTTATCTCCAAGGCACGTGCCGAGCGTGACAGATACGATAAGGATATGGAGCATATATCTCAACAACTCGACAGCTACAAGGCTGTTTACGATAAGTAATTTAATCACGCAGAAATGAGAAAATACAAACATCATATTACTGATCGTTGTTGCAACGGCGATATTCTGCCTCAGCTTCCTCTGCTTCATGGTCCATCATTACATTCTCGCCTCAGTGGCGCTGGTGTGTATTTTTGGGGGTGTTCTTTGTCGAAAGGGAGGTCTGATATGCAGTGGAAACCAAACAGATCAAAACCATTAATAGCAGGTATCCCTCTGAAAAGACCATCACAGGAACAGGTCAACAAGGCTTACATGCTTTTCTACTCCATGATAGGAGGTTTCGCCTCTGTGGTCCAGACATGTATTACTGATGTATACAACTATGCGCGACAGGACAAAAAACTGTTCCGCATGGAGGCAAAAAAGCGGCTTACGGAGGCGAAACGATGTTCTGACGAACTTGTTGAATCTTTCATGTTCTACATGGGCAAGATTGGTATGCAGCAGATATGGCTCGACCTCACAGATGCTATCGAGGAGGATATTAGTCCCGATATACAGAAATGCTTTTATGCTCTCGATAACCAGTTCTTGAAGTTCGGTATTAAGCAGCATAAACTCTACACCCTCATTCTCATGGCCGAGATTTTATCAAGAATGCTTTGTAAGTCTGTGGATGAGTTATCGTCTGTTATGCAGAAGAACTACGGTATGACAGCATTTACCGTTGGCAGCCGGTTCACTGTGCCGGTCAAGGGTGTTTATGCCAGGATACGCAACGTGATGGAACTTCTTTATCCTGTTTCTATAGACAACAATGTGTTTTCGGAATGCAAAGACAAGTTTAACCTTGGCTTCGAGATTATCGGTCTCAAAATCCTTGATTGCCATCGTGCTGACGAAGCCTTATCCAAGGCATGCAAACTTAACGGAGTTAATATAACACCAAACGGGTCTGAAAAGAAAAATCCGATCATCAACACCGGCACACCTTGGAATGAGGCTCAGATAAGGGCGCTTACTATAGGGTTCCCGGATTCTCCTACAAAAGAAGTCGCACATATTGTAGGCCGCAGCGTTTATGAGGTAAACAAGAAAGCTAAAGAGCTTGGATTGAAAAAATCTCCCAAATACATCAAATCAATAAGAACAGCAAACCTTAAAAAGAAAACAAAATGAAAAAGATTCCAAAGTTATACACAAAGAATAATAAAGGTCGCTACGATGAATACAAGATTCCCGAATGTGACACATCTGATACATTTTATCAGAAGATAAATGGAAGGTACGAACCCGCATGTATGCTCTTGCATGACTCTCTACCAGAGGGCGTGTGGGTAATCACTCGACATCGTTCTTCTACAGAGTATATCAGCGGAGCATACCTTCGTGAGCGCTTCCGTCTTGATAAGGTCTCTGATATTGAGCGTTTTCCTCTGTCAAAGATGGGACATATAAACAAGGTGTCTGACCGCATCATGAGTGAATTAAAACTAAGTAATACCGATTCTAAGCCTATGACCAATCGCGAACTTGTTGATGCTGTTGTTGGGCTTGTATACAAGATTAACGAGGAGGATAGCTTATGATGTCGGAAAAGCAATATCGAGTAGCCCGAAAGGGTATTGTCGAGCAAATTAAGTTAGCTCAGAAGTTACATTGCGTCAACCTTGAGAAGAAGCACAAAGCCGCGTTAAAGAAGTTGGAGCTACGTTTCTTAAAACCCGACGCAACAGGTTGTTTTGATTGGGGAGCAAGGGTGTCGAGTAGTCGTTATCATCTATAAATTATCGAGCTTATGGAGAGAAAGATTGGAGAAACCTTTGAGTTTAAAGGGAAAACTTATAAGGTAGCAGAATTTGACGATTGCAGAAATTGCGCATTTATACATATTAATTGTTCTTCTTTAAGGTCTATTACAGGTAATTGTATGGACTTTTTGAGGAATGATGGCGCTAATGTTAAATTTGAAGAAGTTAAAGATATGAAAATCAAAGATAACCAACTCACTATCAATATCCCAGAAGGGATGGAGATAGATGCAGAGAGTAGTGACTTTAAATCTGGAGTTATCAAGTTCAAGAAGAAAGAGATTAGGTATGAAGACATAGAGGCTTCTTTAAAACTCAACGAAAACATGACGGGTATAGACGTTGCTGACGAAAATGTAAATAGACTCTGCGCTATTAATCGACTTATGTGTATAGCTAAGTTTTACAATGGAGATTGGAAGCCTAATTGGAATAGTGTAGAATCTAAATATTGTATTCTATATAGTAATCGTGCCCAATGCTATATAACAGATTATCGTACTTGTTTTGCTGCCAATACGGTATATTTCAAACGCGAAAAAGATGCTCAGGCTGTCATAGACAACCCTAACTTCCGAGAAATCTTGGATGCAATTTACAAAGACTAAACAATACGATTATGGAAAAAGAAATTAACATAGCGGAAATCCTGAAGGATAAACCGCAAGGTACTAAATTATATGATTGGCTGTATAATGTAGATGTAGAGTTAGATACAATCAGCAATACAGATACAGAAACAGTAGTTTGGTGTACAAATAAGACCGATAATAATACTACTTGCCATCGTGGTTATTCCCGAATTGGTACAGTAAGAGGATGTCCTGATGGTTTACAGATCCTTCTTCCTTCAAAATCAATGCGAGATTGGTCTAAGCTCGCCTGGAAGATAGGTGATTTACTTACCAATGAATGTGGATTTCAGTGCATTTTCAAAGAATGGGCATCTGATGATTACACGAAGTTCAATGGATGTTATTCTAATAGTAGGGATGGTTATGAAGATGTGTTAAATACCGAAACCGCTAAGTTTGAGAAGTTAGATGACAATATTGCACATGATTATATCAAAGAAATTGAAAGAAAATTGGGTGGTAAGCTTAACCTTGAGACTTTGGAGATTGAAAAGCAGCCTGAGTTCAAGGATGGGGATATACTTAGCATCCAAGAAGATGAAGAATATTATCATACAATTTTAATCTTCAAAGGAGGTGCAGATGTCTATGTGTATTTTGATTGTTTTCATAGGGTTTTAATCTATGGTACAAAAGTAGATGGAAACGAGAAATCTATATATCACCTTGCTACAGAAGAAGAGAAACAACAACTCTTTACCGCTCTTGCAAAGGAAGGCAAGGCTTGGGATGCTGAGAAGAAACAGATTGTTGATTTGAAGCCAAAGTGGACTCCAAAGCCATTTGACAGATGTATTTGGAAGATACGGAATTGTGAAGGCTCTATATGGCAAGCAAGTTTCGTTTCTTATGTTGATGAGTATGGTGCTACTCCAATGGGTATGTCTATAGATGAAGATTTGGTTAACTTAATTATCCTTCCTTATAACGACCAGACTAAGCTCCTTGTGGGTACAACCGATGAGTGGAAAGGATGAAAAGAGACTTATGGTTGTTATTACACGCAAAGTGGGTCTTAGATTGGACAAATGACTTAGGAGATTTCTGTAATAATCATCCGTCGGACCGCTATGCTTATAACATTTATTTAATAATGTGTAAATTAATTGGATGGATATGATAAACGATAAGAAAATAGAAGAAGCTGCAAGAAATTATTGCAACAACCGTTATCCTGCTTCACAGGATGCTCCGTTTATAGCAGAAGGTTTTAGAAAAGGTGCTCGCTGGGCTATCCATGAGTTCTTGAAGAATTTGTGGCATCCTGCTGAGGAAGAGTCTAATCACGAAGCGATAAGAACCTATATCTTGGGGAAAACAAAAGCAAGTGAGTCAGGTGTACTTCCTATGCTATTAAGACCAAACACAAATTGGAAAGAGTTTGTTGTTTCTCATGGTGTTACTCACTGGCTTTACGTTGACGATTTGCTTCCAAAGGAAGGAGGTGAGCAATGAAAGAACTTAAAGTTGGAGAAAGAATAATTTTGGAGGTGGTTGAAGCAACAAGTTTTTCTTGCCAAGGCTGCTTCTTCGAAAAGGAAGGGTATGCTTGCCCCCCAGACTACTGCTATAACCGCTTAGACGGCAAGAATGTAATCTTTAAAGAAGTTAAGGAGTAAGTCGTATGAAACAAGAATTATTAAACATCAAAAATAGATTAGTCGCTTTGTGGTGGCTATTGACAAGAAAGAACTACTACCTATTGTCTTACAAAAGCAGAAAGGGTAAATACTTGGTAAGCTATAATGTAGTAATTCCAGTGTTCATCGAATGGGTAAGAAAGATACATGATGTACCTACAAATCATGAGATAATCATGGATTTGAAAGCTATCGGCAACCTCTGTAGAAGTACAGATATTCTTGCCTATAATGAGATAAAGGCATTGATTGAGAAACTTGAAAAGTAAAGAGTATGAATACGACAAAATATATTCCAGGAGATTTGGTAATGACAAATGGCATTCCTTTAGGTACTGCAAAAGATGTCGTTTACAGAGTAACATCATCAGACCCATCAAAAACTTTGAAGTTAGACGATGGAACGGTTCTGAAAGGTGTTGTCTGCTTAGAGAACATCGAAGGTGCGAAATTTGGAGAGAAAGGCTATCTCTTAGGTGACTGCTGTGCATTGGTTAAGGATATTGTTCCTATTAATCTTGTGCCCGCAATTTTGGAGAAGAATGGATGGAATAAATCCATAAGCTGGTTTTACGCTGGCAGCGAAGAGCGTGGCTATCAGTTTTCCAAGGAATTAGATGACAAATGGGATGAGCTTGATAGAATGACTTATGGCGACTTACAAATCAGTCAATGTGAAAATCTTAGAGATTGGAACTATATAAATGAATGTAATCACAATTTTCGTTTTGAGTTTACCTATGTTCACGAACTCCAACATTTATTATATGCCTTGCATATAGATAGTAACTTAAAAATATAATGATATGACAAAAGAAGAATTAAAAGCAAAGGTTGCCAAGCAACAAAGCATCATCAATGATGCTAACGATGAGATTTGTTCTTGCGTGAATGACTACATCAAAAGCCTTCCATACAAGGCTGGAGACAAAGTAAGCTGCCGCAGATGTGATGTATGCTGGATAGCAAGTATTGTTCCTGAGAAATATAATCACCATTTCACTGGCGATATTGAGGTAAGAGTCAATCCTGCAAAGAAAGATGGTACTCGCTCTAATAGAGAGTTCGTACTTTACTATGGAGAAATTGATAGTATCAAGAAGATTAACTAACCATCCCGAAAAAGGACAAAAATAGTAACAAATTTAATTTAAACTTTAATTGAAATGAATACAAACATTGGAAAGAAAGTTCTCATCCGTGGAAATAGAAGCGGAGTTGAGTTTGGAGAGTTGGTATCACAAAATGGTAGCGAGGTTACTTTGAAAAATGCTCGTCGTATCTGGTATTGGGATGGTGCTGCGTCATTATCTCAGTTAGCGAAGGACGGAACATCAAATCCATCAAACTGCAAGTTCACCGTATTCGTAGATAGCATCACAATCCTTGATACTATTGAGATTATCCCTTGCACGATAAAGGCTATCAAATCAATCGAGGAGGTGAGAGTATGGAAGTGTTAGAAGAAAAGATTAAGAAATTCTTAGCTATAGATGTTGGCGATGGCTCTGGCTCTGGCTCTGGCGATGGCTCTGGCTCTGGCGATGGCTCTGGCTCTGGCTCTGGCTATGGCTATGGCTCTGGCTCTGGCTCTGGCTATGGCGGTGGCTATGGCGATGGCTCTGGCTCTGGCTCTGGCTATGGCTCTGGCTATGGCGGTGGCTATGGCGATGGCTCTGGCTCTGGCTCTGGCTATGGCTATGGCTCTGGCTATGGCGATGGCTATGGCTCTGGCGATGGCTATGGCTATGGCTCTGGCTCTGGCTCTGGCTATGGCGGTGGCTATGGCGATGGCTCTGGCTCTGGCTCTGGCGATGGCGATGGCGTTAAGGAGGTAAGCGGCAGTATTGTTTATATTGTTGACAATACACCTACTATAATCACATCAGTACGAGCAAACGTAGCGCAAGGGTTCATTTTGCAATCAAACTTACAAACAATCCCTTGTTATATCATTAAAGAGAATAATAAGTTTGCTCATGGCGAAACATTACGAGACGCATATATGTCTTTACACGAAAAACTATACGATGATAGTACAGAAGAAGAACGCATAGAGGCATTCGTAAAGAAGTTCCCTTCCTACGACACTAAGTATGACAACAAAGATTTGTTTGCCTATCATCATGTGCTTACAGGAAGCTGCCGTATGGGAAGAGAATTATTTGTAAATAGCAAAGGTTTGTGTCTCGGTGATAAGACTTCCGTGAGAGAGTTTGTTGAGCTAACAATGGATGCTTATGGTGGAGATGTAATCAGAAAATTGCCTAAAGCATACGGAATAACAGAGTAACTAACCACCCTCTCCTGTAAAAGGGAGAGGGCAAAAAGAAGAAAAATGATAGATTTACATAGTCTAAAAATTGGAGATAAAGCTATTGTTCATACTATTTATGGTGATTACATAGACACTGTAGAAGAAATAATTCCTGACTCAGATAGAGAATTTGGCTTCGGAGTAGTCTTCAAAGAATGTGGTTTAATACAAGACGATGAAGATGTATCACCTTACAAGGAGGATAAGCAATGAGCAAAGAAAAAGCTATAGAGTTAATCAAGGAGGTTAAACATAGTTTATTTTTGGTGAAGAGTATGTTGTATATTAGAGATGAAGATACTCTTGTAGAGAAAATGGACTTAAATATTCAAAAATGTGATAAGATACTTAAAGAGCTGGAGGATTGATTATGACAAGAGAAGAAGCGAAACAGCTATTGCCTATTATTCAGGCGTTTGCCGAGGGAAAGGTGATAGAATGTAGGGCAAAACCAGACCGTCTAAAAGGTGTTGTAGACATTCCGAGCAAATGGACCGAAACGAAAGAAATTTGGTGTATGAATTGTCTTGAGTATCGCATCAAGCCAGAGCAAGAATCAAAGTATCGTCCTTTCAAGGACGCAGAAGAGTGCTGGCAAGAAATAAGAAAACATGAGCCGTTCATTAAATACAAGGTCATAGAAAGCAGTAAGGACGTTTACCTCATTATTCAAAGAATAAAGACAGACGGAATCGAAACAGATGTTGAACGTCTTGATTTTGAAACGGCTTTTGAATGGTTCACCTTTGCCGACGGAACTCCCTTCGGTATGAAAATGGAGGAATAGTTATGAATAATAAAGTTAAAGAAGTATTGGGTATCGCAAGCTACCTTACATATCACTGGAGGCAGTACTCTTTCGAGCAGCTTGAAAAAGAAATGGTTAGAGTGTGTGGCCTGTGCGATAAAGCATTAGGTCGTTTCAAAGATGATAGCATTACAGACTTCGAGCGAGGCCAGTGGTCAGTCATCCAGAACGTTATTGGCTATGTCGAAAACTATAGCTTGGCAGCAGAACTTTGCCGAGAAGCTGGTATCGGTTACAAGAAGATAAAGGCACTACAGAAGGATTGCGGTTACTCCTATAAGGAAGAAGTTAATAACTTCTTAAAGGAAAGTCGTAATAGTGGAACTGATTTAAAATTGGAGGAATAGTTATGTCTTGGTTAGCAGTAGATAAAGGTGGCTGTGAACATATTTTTGCAGAAAAACCTTGCAGAAATGAAAGTAATACATTATGGATTTGCTCTGTCGTATATTTATATGGGCAGAGGTACGCAAATACCGGATGCTGTTACCTTCCTAAAGGAAGTATTAAGAAGCTCATCGGAAGGGAATTGACTTGGGATGATGAGCCAGTAGAACTTAAAGAAGAATAGTTATGGATAAAAACGTTTGTGATAATACATTAGTCTTTGGCAGCTGTTATGTTAGAAGCTGCATTGAGGTTCCTTCTTTGACTGCTGGAAGAGCTAAATGGAAGGCTTTTTATAAAAAGTTTCCTTGGTTAAAAGGTCAATCTTTTTATCTTAGACGTTCATGCTTCTGGGATGGTGGTGAAAGGAATTTAAAGGCAATAAAGATTAAACTCAAAAAGATATAGTTATGACAAAACCTTACAGAATCAGACATAAGGCTAGTGGATTGTACTACCAGCCCGCAATCAATCATAGTAATCTTTCCAAGAATGGCAAGGTGTACATGACAAATAATTCGCTATTGATGTTAAATAATAGCTATGATTATATCGCTATTAGTGTTAGAAAAGGCACGAAGGTACATGATATTTTAGAAAAGGAAATGCCCTTAAAAGGCGTAGAATCTTTTTATGGAAAAGCAGTTTGTTATCGTGTTCCAAAGAGTGAATTTGAAAAAGAAGAATTATAGAGTATGAAACCAGAAAATATCAAGTTTAAGGCAAAACGTTTAGATGATAATTCTTGGGTGTTTGGCTACTTCTACGAGGAGAATGGTAATACATACATCATTGAGAATCGCCAGAAAGAAAGCAAGTTAAACAGAAATCTCACTTATCAGGTTGACCCTTCTACCGTCTGTCAGTTTACAGGGCTGACAGATTGTGAAGGCAATGAGGTTTGGGAAGGAGACATTATCGGAAATCATGATTTCCCATTTGAAAAGAGAACGGTAACTTGGGCTAATTGTCTATCATGTTTTATCCCAACCGACGAAGATGGAGGACAAGATAGACATCTTTCTTTCTTGGTCTTGTTTAAAAAATGGACTGTTTGTGGCAACAAGTTTGATAGAAAGGAAGGTGAGAAATGAAGAAGTATGAGTATATGGTAACTTCAATAGTTATCAAGAAAGCTGATGAGATGGCCAAGGTTCTATCTGATAAATTTAATCAATACGGCCATGATGGTTGGGAATTAGTACAATATAACATAATACCACCATCTGCATTGGTAACAGCATCTACGATACCTTGTTGCGGTTCAATCTATATACTTGCGACATTCAAGAAAAGGTTAGAGAAATAGCATGTGAAGAAGATAAGTTTTAATCTCAAATATCTTATAACCAAATACGATTGGTGCTTTTATTTCATTCCAAGTTTAATCGTATGGAAGCCTTATAGTGGTGTTTATGAAATTAATGTAGCCTTTCTGCTTTGGGAGTTTAATATTAAATATCAATTAAAAAAGAAATAAGAAATGAAGAATGACAAAAAATTACTAATAGCATTGGTGTTGTCGCTGCTCCTGGCTTGGGCAGTGCGCACCTATGTTTTCACTATCTTCTCGGTGCCTCA
>ENA-UPWO01000662-UPWO01000662.1-human-gut-metagenome-genome-assembly--contig:-NODE-662-length-19070-cov-13.926131_pt1 | contig 19070 bp, 14 predicted proteins | sample MGYA00250056_ERZ773388 | MGnify/ENA primary metagenome ERZ773388 (study PRJEB29103, sample SAMN06112004) | human gut metagenome | biome: human gut; feature: ankylosing spondylitis patient; material...
CAGCCCAAGCGTGCTGACCATTACTGGCTTATCAATCTGGAATTTGCAGATACTCCTGACACGCTGGAGTACAGTTGTGAGACCCTGATTCCGGACACCCTCTACAGTGTAACCATGCGCATAGGTTTCCGCATTGAGCCCAGGGTGAGCCTCTATCTGCGACAAGTGATAGAAGACCTTGTGGCCAGCAGGAAGGTGGATTTGAGAAGCACCTATCCATCGCTTCGCAAAAATGGCATTTCTGGCGATTTCCGCTTCATCATCATCCACCGCGTTTATTACCCCGAGAGTTCCGACAACCGTCAACAGAACTTGCTGATGAGTCTCTATGCCCTTATCGGCAAGATAGGCATTGACGAGCCAAAGGCTTTGGGCCTCGACACATCCATGGTGGTGGTGGAACGAGTGCCGCTGATCATCAATCAGCGTAACGACAACATCAAGCGCATTAAGCCAATAGTGGAAGAAAAGGAGGAACATTCCAATTAAATAATATTAGCAGAGGAGAACAGATATCCTCTGATTAGCAGAAATAAATAAACCGGCTGACTTTATGTAACAAACATAAAGTCAGCCGGTTTATTTATTTTAATACTCACATGTATCAGGGTCAGAACCTATTCTATCAATCTTCAGTATTGCGATTTCAAGCATTTAGTCGATCATTATAGGCTGACCTGTGGAAATCTTAATTAGTTACTATACGCACTCTCACCATGCTCGTAGATGTCGAGACCTTCCTCCTCTACTCGCTTGTCAACACGTACACCTACAGACTTATCAACCACCTTGAAGATAATGTAAGTAACTATGATACTATAAATGATACTTACCACGGTGGCTACTACCTGAATCCAAAGCTGGTGCCAATCACCATAAAGGGCACCAAAAGCATCAAGCGCATCATCATACTTGAACTTCTCCTTTACTACTGCTACCATGAAGAAGCAGACTACGGTAGAAATGATACCGATGCAGAATGCTCCTAAAACAACATTCGTTAAAAAAAAAGTGTGGAAACTGTATATACTAAAACAACAATGATTCGACTTGATGAATTTTGACGAAAATACCTGTAAATAACTGATAATAAGGAAAGAAAGTGCAAAAACCAAATCATAAATAGATTTAAACGAATCATAGTTTATTGGGGATATGTGGGAACATTTACGGGAAAGATATTACCTTTGTGGCAGAAATAAAAAACATAGGAACATGAAGATTACCATCATCACAAAGGAATGCAAGACCAAAGACAAAGACGCTCCTGCAAAAGCCAATCTTTGTTTTCGACTCCGAGATAAGGATGTTGACCTCAAAGTCCGTTCCGACATTGAGGTTATGCTTGACTATTGGGACAATGATGCACTTTCCTATCGAAGGACAAAGAAATTACCATCTGACGAACAGAAGAAAGTCAAGGTTTTGATGCAGACCATTACAACGGCTCTTAGCGAGCAGTATAACTCTGCGACTGCTGATGTTGCATGGATGAAGAATGTGATTGATGAATGTGTCAATCCAACTTCAAAGTCAACAGAGACATTGACTACAGTTGTTTCGAGAATGGAACAATACATTGCGGAACATCCCATGAGTCCGAAATCAGCACTCGTTTATAAACCAACAATCAAGAAGCTTCAACGCTATGAAGCCTACAAGAGGGAAGTAGAAGGAGAGGAAGGCTTCACGCTCTATTGCGAGACTATCCGTCCCGAAGACTACCTTGATTTTAGAGAGTATGTCATAAACGAATATATTTATTACAATGACTACCCTGAGTTTTACGAACAGTTTAACCTTGGCATGCACCCTCCCAAGCAGATGTCAAGCACACAGATTATAGGTATCATGCATCATCTGCGTATTGTTGGGCATTGGTGCATCAAGATGGGGTTTACAACAAACCGCTCATGCGATGCGTTCACTATTCCTGCAACGGTACAAGGCACACCTTTTTATCTGACGATAGAAGAACGTGACAAGGTTTACAATGCAAACCTACATAACAAGCCAGAGTTAGAAGTGTATCGTGACTTGTTCATATTCCAATCAATGGTGGGTTGTAGAGTCGGAGACATGTTCTCTTTTACCAAAGACAATATTGTCGGTGACATATTGCAGTATCTTCCACACAAGACCATGCGCAAACGGTCGCAGACAGTGAGCGTCCCGCTTACCACAAAGGCTATGGAGATACTGAAACGTTACGATGGCAAGCAAGAAAAGCTTCTGCCGACAAAGCAAGTGTATCAATACAACGAGGGCATCCGTGCCGTGCTTCGAGAATGTGGCATTAACAGAATGGTTACTATCCTTGACACCGTCACAGGAAAGGAGGTTCAGAAGCCAATATGTGATGTCGCTACAAGCCACATGGCAAGACGCAACTTTATCGGCAACCTATACAAGAAAGTGAAAGACCCCGAGCTTGTGAGTTCCATGACAGGACATGTAAACGGAAGCAGAGCTTTCGCAAGATACAGAGAGATTGATGAGGAAACGAAAGTAAATCTTGTCAACCTCATCAACTAACGTTTATAGAATCTACCAGTTATACATCATTATATATAGAGTAGCATGAAAGTAACAGCATTCATCCGAGAAACATCGGCAAAGAACAACATAACCGACCAGGCGCACGTTTATTTCCGTGTGCGTGACGGCAAGACTGACATCAAGGCTGTCAGCGAGTTATCCATCAATCCTAATCATTGGAGCGCGGAACGGCAGGGTTACAAGACACGTGTGGCTCTTGTAGCGGAGGCAAAGCGCACGGCATTCGACAAAGCCGTGCAGGACTTGACTGCGCTTATATCCGCACAATATTATCATGGAGCGGACAGCCGTTGGCTAAAAGGTGTTATTGAGGAGTTTCATCATCCAAACATCAACATCCACCAAGGCAGAAAAGGTGACGAATACAGCCTTGTGTACCAATGCCAACAGTATGCCGAGAACCATCCGATGGAAAAGGAATCCATAAGGCATCATGAGCATAACGTACGTAAGCTGCAGCACTTCGAGCGTTTCCAAAGGGAAATCATGCGTAGACGAGGTTACACCATGCGACTTGATGCCATAACAGCCGATGACTTGCGTGAGTTTCATAAATATCTGGTAAACGAGGCTGGATATTATGAGCATTACCCTCAAATCTTCGATGACATAGAGGAGCGTTTCAAACCACGCCAACTAACGGAAAATTCCATCAATACTATATTCAGAAGAATACGCACGGTTGTGAACTGGTGTTTGAAGCATAATATTACGACAAACGACCCTTTCGCCACCTTTGAGATGCCTAAGGTGCTGGACAGCCCTCCATTTTATCTTACACTTGAAGAGCGTGACAAAGTCTACTATGCCGACCTCAGTAACGAAACGCCATCCACACAAGTATATCGTGACATATTCATGTTTCATTGTCTCATCGGCTGCCGTGTGGGAGACCTTGAAAAGATGACACGTGCCAACATCGTTGATGGTGCTGTGGAATACATTGCTGAAAAGACAAAGAACCACAAACCACGCACCATCCGAGTACCGCTCAATGATAAGGCGAAAGCGATTCTCGCTAAATATGCAGACCTTGAAACGAGGTTGTTGCCAAAGATAAATCAGAACATATACAACCGTCAGATTAAGAAAATTCTGAAACTGCTCAGCATTGACCGCATGGTGACTGTTATTGACAACAAGACTCGTGAGCCTATACAGAAACCAATCTGCGATATTGCGACAAGCCACACTGCAAGAAAGACGTTCATCGGCAACCTATACAAGAAGGTGAAAGATCCAAATCTTGTTGCATCTCTTTCGGGACACACAGATGGCAGTCGAGCCTTTGCACGTTACAGAGAAATCGACAACGAGATGAAACGTGAGCTGGTGAAATTGATAGACTGACTTATTGCGAGTTTGCCAAAATTGCGTTTCAAAAACGGATATTCAATAAAAAACGTTGGCGTTTAGAAGAAAATACTATACCTTTGCAGACGAACAAGAACCAAAAATATAATAAAAAGGTTTCAAAAATATGGTACAGACATCAAGCCAAAGCACTGTAAATAAGATAGAAATGAGGCTTAGAGGAAAAGGACGTGGTTCGATAGTCTTTCAACAAGACTATGCAGACTGCGGAACACCATCAGCCGTGAAGTCAACATTCCATCGAATGTACACCGACGGAATGTTGGTGCGGCTGGCTCATGGTATCTATTATTACCCCAAAGAGGACAAGGAATATGGACTTGGCATTATCTATCCGTCTGTTGAAGACATTGCCCAGGCTATAGCCAAACGAGACAAGGCTAAGATTGTACCTATGGGAGCATATGCCTTGAATCGTCTCGGATTGTCCACACAGATGCCCATGAATGTCGTGTTCCTGACCAACGGCGCACCACGTAGGATAAAGATCGGAAACGGGCGTGGCATCCTGTTCAAGCATTCTTCTTCGGGCAAGAACTTTGCCTATAAATCAGAGCTGATGATGCTTGTTGTAACAGCCATGCGCGCCATAGGCGAGAACAAAATAACCGACGAGGAACGCAACGTGCTTGTTGAGCACGCAAAGAATGTAAACGACAACGATTTCAACCATGATATAAAACTTGCCCCTGCATGGGTGCGCAAAATATTAATTGTACGATGAAATTCATAGACATACCAGAAGATAGACAACGTGAAGCTATCAATACCGTGGCATTGCAGACAGGATTGCCACCGTCAAGCATCGAAAAGGACTGGTGGGTAACGCAGGTGTTGAAAGCCCTTCATACTTTGCCATATGCAGAACATATTGCTTTCAAAGGAGGTACAAGTCTCAGCAAATGCTGGAACTTGATTGCCCGATTCTCCGAAGACGTGGATATTGCACTCAGCCGAGAATTTCATGGCTTTAGCGGTGAATTATCGAAGACTCAAATCAGCGACAGGCTACGTCGCGCCGCCTGTTCTTTCGTAAGAGAGAAGATGCAGTATGATGTAAGGAAAGCTTTAGTGGATTTGGGCATACGGGCAGATGCCTTTAGTGTGGATGTTGTAATCACACCAGTCACGACAACAGACCCAGAAGTGATAACAATAACCTATCATAGTTTGTATGAAGTATCACCATATATCAAGAATACGGTAAAGATAGAAATCAGCGGCAGATCGATGATGGAGCCTATTGAGAAAAAAGCAATCGACGCTGCTATTGACGCCCATTTCAGCAAAGCTCCATTTGCAGAAAAGCCATTTGAGGTGAACGCTGTCATCCCCGAGCGTACTTTCCTTGAAAAGGTTTTCCTGCTGCATGAAGAGTTCAGGAAGAGCGAGGTCAGAGTGGAGCGTATGTCACGTCATATATATGATTTGGCAATGATGATGGATTCTGAAAACAAAATTGCTGACCGTGCAATCCACAACGAAGCCCTGTACAGAGCTGTACTTGAACATCGCAGAAAGTTCATCGGACTTAAAGGATTCAACTATGATGAGCTTTATCCTGCCACATTATGTATCGTACCCAACGAGGAAATTGCAAGACTATGGCAAGATGACTACAAGTTCATGTGTGAGCACATGATTTTCGGACAGGTGCCTTCTTTTGAGGAACTGATAAGCAAGTTGTCAATGCTCAACGAGCAAATTAGACAGTTAAATTACCGAAAGGCATGAACATAAACGAACTCGGCGAGGATCTTGAACAGCAGTTCGGCAAGCCTCGCAACATAACAGAAGAGAACGTTAGGTTCATGCTTTCGCTCATAAAGGAAGAGTTCGATGGAACGAAAGTGAACGAGAATGTCGAAAAGCCAAGTCTTGAAGCCTTCGGCATGACCATTCTTGCTGTTATGTCATACCAAACTACACCTTGGGAAGAATTGGCAAAGAAACCTTCAATCTACAAGACACTCAAATATATTGCCATTAGAGGAAACTGCCATTATGACGAGATGGAGGCATTGACCAAGGAACTGATAAGGAAGCACTTTGATGGCATTACCCAAAAGATGGTATTAGGGTTCTTGAAGATTATTCGTGGGGTGTCGAATGAGGAACGTCCGACCAAACTTATTGAATATACTCCATTCCCAGCACAATACTATGCTATCCATTACGGACTTCACCAGCTTATCAGAGGTGAACATCCAGATGATGCAGCCGTCATTATCCATTGCGCAATAGAGGACGGCATATTGTTCCCAACAATTCCTCGCAGTCTGCTGGTCGATGAGTTCAACCTGAAGAAAAGTAGTTTCGACAAGTATTTCAGTAAGTATCATATAAACTTGGAATACGAGTCCGATGCTGTCAAGAAACAGGTTGAGGAGAAAATCAAGTATCACAGAAGGTCGTTACGAAATGCCATAGGCTACAATGTCACCGATAAAAACCATGTACACTTCTACGACCGCAAATTAGGACGCAAGAACTTCCTTTCTATAATTATTGCATATTGTCGCAGCATATTTCGTTTCTGACAATCTGCTACCATTTACAATCCTTAGCCAAGCGTAAAACAGCATTTGGCTAAGGATTTTTGATGTTGTCACGTTAATTCCATTAACAAAGAGTAGTCAATAGTAGTCGCATCCTACTGCCTATTCAAATCTCATCGAGAGCCGTCAAAAGCCATATACCTTTGCACCGTCAATCCGACAAACCAGCGGATTGGCGGTGTTTCTTTTTTATCACGCTGCGAGAAAGAGCATCCTGGTTTACGAGCAAGACAGCGTATGTATAACGAATATCAAAAGAAAAAATATGGTTGACATCATGTCATTGACAAAGATGGGAGGACAGGTAGCACTAACCGTTACTCCCGATGACCTTCACCATTTTGCAAATGCTCTCTTGGCGCAGTCACGCAAGGAATGGGAGGAACAAGCTACGTCTGCTCGCAAGGAAGAATCTGAGGAAACCTTTCTTACGACAGAGGAGGTTTGCAAAATTTTCAATGTATGTCCTGCTACTCTATGGCAGTGGCATCGCACAGGCTACTTGCAGCACATCAAATTTGGCAACAAGAACATGTACCCTGCCTCGGCAGTCAAAGCCATTACACACGCTCGCTCCATGAACGAAACAGTTGTAGGCTATTGCAAACGGAAGAGTAAAGTGGACAAGAACTTGCCTAATGCTTACGACAACGATAGTAAAGAGAGCGTATGACATATATCGAATACATGAACCAGCTTTGGCGTTCTGCTTTGTTGTCGCCAATGCCAGCGAGTGAGATAGCCTTGTTTGCCTACCTTGTGAACGAGAGCAACAAGCGGTATTGGAAAATGCCGTTTGCGTGCTCCACAACAAGAATATGTGAAGACTTGCGCCTATCAAGGCAAACTGTCATCACGGCACGGAAGCATCTATCCGAGCGCAAACTTATCACTTTTACAGAAGGCAAATCCCGCCATCTACCGTCCAATTACACACTGCTTGAATGGACAGATAACTTGACAGTAGGCTTGACGGATAACTTGACGCATGGTTTGACACAGGACTTGACACATATTAAAGATAAAGACAAACACCAAAGCAAAGATTCTTTTATAAATGGAAGGTGTGAGATTTTTGACAGTAAAAACGGAGGTGTATATGGAAATAGGAAACGAAAAGAAAATCGCAGGACTTGTCCAGTTCCTGCGGAAGGGACGGACTATGACGGGGCGTTTTAGACTGCCTATGTTGGAGGAGCAGGCATACGAATATCTTCTGGCAGCATATATCATGGAAGTACAGCTCCGCTATCGCAAGTTTATCTATAATGGTTTTGTTGAAGAGCAACTCAAACAGGTAGCCAATTGCCTGACTGCGAACACTGCAAAGTTCGGAATCGTTCTATGTGGCGGATGCGGCAACGGCAAGACCACTATGCTCAAGGCATTGCAGAACCTTGTCAGGCGATTGGAAATCCTCAAACCGAACCTATCGCCTAATGCTGGACATAGTTCTGATAACTACTATAGTTTTACCATTGTCAATGCCATGCAGATTGTACAAATCCGCAAGACGGACTATAATAAGTTTTGCAAATTGGCGGAAGCTGATATATTAGGTATAGACGATATTGGTACTGAACCTGCTGAAGTGCAGGACTACGGCAATTTCATTTATCCCATCAAGGAACTCTTGGCTATGCGGTATGATGCACAACTGTTCACGGTCTTCACCACAAACCTTGAGCCCAAGGAAATCCGTCAGCGATATGGCGACCGAATTGCCGACCGACTCAACGAGATGATGACAAAGGTGGTCTATCGTAATCCAACCTACCGGACAGAAAACGCACAGATGGCGGAAAGTAAAGGATAGAGGCAGTCTTTCGTGAGAGAGCCGACTTTTTGCAAAAGTCCATGAACATAATAGGGACTTTTAGATTCACCTGCTGACGCTGTTCACTTAAAAAGTCCTTCTATTATGCTCAGGCTTCGCCCGAGACCTGCTGCCATTATACCGAGTTACGCCTTTTACAATGTACAACAAGACAGAAATACAATATGCAAAGCAACATACCACGTGCCGCTATCCATGTCGGCAAAGACAAAAAATCATTCTCCGCCCAAGTGGGCAACGAAGCCGAGCGCAGAGGCTGGGACGAGAATGTTTATCGGCTGAAGAATGCCGACAAGGAGAAGAACAATCATTACAACTTCTCTCGCAAGAATCTCAACTTCGAGATAGTCAAGGATGGAAAGATTGTCCCTCTTGGTTCCGATCCCATTCCACTACACGAGCGTGTCCAGATGCGCCTTGATGAATTGGGATTCAAGCCATACATGGATGCCAGGCATCCCGACCAAGTATCAAAGAACAGTCCGAACTGCACTGTCGGCATGATATTCAGTGGCGACCACGACGTGCTGTACAACCTCGCTTTTGGCAACCAAAGGATAGACACTGCCAATCCTGGTGCAGACCATAGCCACATCGTATTGCAACAAGGCATTTATAAATGGGCAAAGGACACATACGACTTTGCCTGTTGCAAATGGGGTGAGGATAATATTATCAGTTTCGCAGTCCATTGTGACGAAACAAGCATCCATGCCCATGTACAGACTATTCCTGTGGAGAAAGTCAAGAAACGTGGACGCATCGGTAGCAAGTATGTCAACAAGAACAATCCCGACATAGTGCTTTCAACTAAAGAATGGAGAGCATTACCCAAAGAGGAGCGAGACAACTACACCAAGCATACTGCCTCAAAGGATTATGTTGAGCGTGTGTCTTATGCCAAGGTGTGGGGAGAGACGAGAAAAGCAAAGTCGGAATATCTCTCGCAACTTCATACAGACTATCACAATGAGGTAGGCTGCAAGTATGGTCTTGGACGCGGCATCCCTTACAATGAATTGTCCGAGGAAGAGAAACGAGGACGAAGGCATAAGAACAAAGTGGTTCTTGAAGCCGAGCGACAAGCGAAAGCTGCTCTTGACAAGGTGGAGAAATACGCTGTTCTTGCCACTATTGACAAGCAAGAGCTCACCTTCCCTCTTCTCAATATCAAGACACCTGTTCAAGAGGCAATGGATGCCGTTAAGAAAGAACTTGCCATTCCTATTCCTGCACTTATCGGACAAAAGATTTGGCGAGAGGAACGGACAACAAACATCAATGATGCTATCAAGGCTCTTGTAACCGCAATCAATGTTGAACGTGATAAGCAGAATTATGGTATACGAGCATCTGTTAACAAAACTTACACTTACTATATGCAGCAACTCAACAAACTGATTATTGAGAATAAGGCATTGCAGAATGAGAATGATACATTAAATGCCGAAAATACGGAGGTGAAACAACGCATATCGCAACTTGACGAGAACGCAGTCAGACGAGTAACCGCTCAAAAGGATGCCGTTATTGAAAGGCTCAATACCAAATTAGCTTCAAAAAACGAGGACATTACAAAACTCAAGACTGATTACAATACTCTATGGGAGAAATACAAAATCTTGGTTATTCAATGGAACGACTTGACAAAGCAGCCAGAAATAATTGAAGCTGTTAAACGTGTGGAAGAACGCAAGAAACAAGAAGCGGAGGCAAAACGTGAGGAACAGGCAAGACAAGACAGATTCCAAGATGTACTTGACCGATTCATTAGTGAAGGTCATGAACAGCTCAAAGCCTTTTCGCAATCAAGCAGAATAGATTTCGATGAGAAAGAAGCCAAAGCAATCTATTATGGTATTATGGCTACTGCCACAAAATCCAACATTGCGCTTCGCTCTCTACAAGGAGTAATATTTGCCGTTGAAAGATTTCTCGCGAGCATGGATTGGAATGGTTGTGGCAACTATCGGAGAGAATGTGTCGCACACTGGACAAAACTCTTTGCTACCGATGAGGTTGTTTATACCGAACCCATCATTCAGAACTTCCTTTCGTTCATTGATTACATGTCGTGCAGTGCAGATACATACGTTTCACTCGTTGGCTCCAATGGTTGTGCTGACCAACTTACAAATTGGGACGGAACACAGAAGTTGGGATTAGGAGCACCACCAAAAAAGAAGTCACAAGGTTTATCCAGATAATGACAATGAGAGGCGATTTGTAGCGTTAGTTATTTACTGCAAATCGCCTCAAATTACAGAAATATGATGCCAGAAATAAAGATTTTCAATGATTATTCTTTCGTCTGAATAAGATTCTCTACTTTTGTGGTCAATAATTGACAATTTTATCAAAAGAAAGTCTATTGCTTTAATCTAACCTCTGAGCAATAACATTGGAAGATAACACCAAACAGCCTTTAACGGCTGACGCTTCATTGTATAATGGGCAGCCTACCGACACAGGTTCATCGTGTCCTAGTGCAAGACTTACCTCTTGTACGCCCTCCATCTTAAATAACAAAGGTGGGGTGTCGGTAGAGAATGCACCATCCGAAAACAAACAATGGTTTGTTCTGCGAGTTTCGTATGGACGTATTATCAAGGCAAAAGCATTCGTTGAGGCTAAAGGATTGGAATGTTATGTTCCTATGCGATACAAAGAAGTGAAGAAACATGACAAGAAACGAATCATTACAGAACCACTTCTCTCCTCATTTCTCTTTGTTCATGCTATAGCAGAACAAGTTGAAACATTGCTCTATGAGATCAAAGTAAGTACTAATGAAAGCAGAAATCTATTAAGTTATTACTTTGACCACACTTCCCAACGTCAAGACAATTCCGACCGTAATCCGCCACTCACCATTCGTGACGAGGTGATGGATAATTTCATTAGACTCACATCCATAAAAAATCCGCACATAATCCCCGTTACAACAGAAATCATCCAATATAAATTAGGAGATATGGTTATTGTGACAGAGGGGGAATTTAAAGATATTCATGGTAGAGTGGCAAGGATCGCAGGACAACAGAGAGTTGTTGTTGAACTACTTGAAGAATGCTTCGTGGCAACTGCCTATATACCAAAGAATGCCATGAAACCATTTGTCAAACATTAAACTCGGATATATTTAATAACAAACTATTGTAATATGGTAATGTGGATAAAAGAAGATTTACCAAGAGTAAATAGAGACTTGAGGTCAATGCAGGTTCAACGGTAGTCTCAGTAAGCAGGAATACCGACATTCCAGTTTACTATGCTAATTGGTTTTTATAACGAGAATTTATGCAATATGAAAAAAATTGGATTCATATATAAATATAACCCATCCGAAGGAATGGGCATTTTGTTTTTTGGCGTTTGGAAAGTAAAAAGTAGTTGGGGCTCTACAATAAAAAACACTCCAATTCTTTTTTCTGATAATGATTTATTGTCGAAAGTAAGTACAGGTCAACTTGTATTTTTTGATTTTAACGATGATAAAACGGCTACTAATATAGAACGTGCATCATTGTCAAATTTCAAAGTTGACTTTATAAATAGTATAGTAAGATGCGGACAACAAGAATCTGAGTATTCTTTTTACAAAGATAATACAAAGATTTCGTTTGAGTACCTTAATACGATTATTATACCTGAGGAGAAAAAAAAGCAACTCGAAACAAATCAAGAAGCATCAGAAGAAAATTTCTCTCTTGACGATCTTGACGATATTTTAGAGGAGGACGACTACTTTGACATAGACTTAGACTTATTCGAAGAAGAAGATTCCAAATCCTTGATTCCAACTGAAAATGAAATCAAAAATCTAATTGAAACTAGTGATAGCTTGCCAGAATCAATTGATGAGCTATTTAACTGTTTTGGAAAATACAAACATAGAATATATGATAGCATTATAATAGATGTTTTTGATTTATCTTTATGGGTAGACCAAGATATTCTTAAGGATAAATATTATGGAATGAATGTAGAGGAGTTGAATTTCCTTTATGATATATTCGTAATGAGAAAACATTACGATAAAAAGGGTAATGTTATCAACTATAAACCAGCAAACGATGTAATCTCTTCCAAATGGGCTTTACTTTTGTCAAAGTTGAGTGATAGTGATTTGAAAACTTTACTATACTCAGCACCCAAATTACAACCTGCTTTCCCAAAAGACTTCTGCAAGAAAAACGTAGATCTCTTAACGGATCATTATGGTATGCCTGATATTGAAATATGCAAATTATATTGCCTCCACAAAATTTCTATAGCCGATACTGTGTCAGGATATAAAGAACTCAAACATAGACTATTCGCATATGGCCATTGTGGAGTGAAGCCTCTTGAAGGTGAAGGTACCCCAATGTGTCAAATGGGGAAAAGGCGCATCAAAAATTTGGAGAAAAGATTGGATTTGCGATATGAAAATGCGATCAAACAAAATGTAATATCTCAATTAATAGAATTATGCGATGATGCTAACGTGGTGAACGACATAAAAAATGCTACTTCAGATGAATTTAACAACGTTGGTATCTTCCTTGAAAAATACCATGCTCTAAAGAATGATTTACTTGGGTGTAATGTATGTGAAGAAACTTTTGAAAGTTACGAGAAACTTTCGAAATTATACAAGGATGCATTAAAAACGTCTCTTCTAAATTGCGTAAATCAATCAGCGATTTTTGCAACAAAAAGTAAATACCTTTCACCATTTTCACTCGGGTATGAAATTGAAAAACTTAGTGGATGGATTCTCGACTCAACGAAACAACAGATAAAAGAACTTGTAAATGAGAAGTTCTCAAATCTTGATGATTTAGAGGATCTTAATGATGCTTACAAATATGACTATATCACAAGTAAACAGTACTTTAAAAGATACAAGCAACTGACAAGTGATTTCAATACATTTCAATTTTTGAAGGAATTGTCAAATTGGGAAATAGAGGATTCTCCTCTGACTATACAATGGTATGTTGTTTTAAACATAATAAAGAAATTGGGATATGATAGTCTTAAATCATTTAATTATATAAAAATAGACTATTATGAAGCAATAAGTGACATTCGAAGTCTGCTTAATTGGCTGAATAAATATGGACATTTAAAGGATATCGTACTAAAGAAAGCGGAGGAGGCTATCTGCTCTGCTCTTTCCGATGACGAAAGATGGACATTGTTTGAAGAGAAAATCATAAAATCACCAGGAGATGCAAATATCCGTAAACATTTGGATATTGCATATAAAAAGAAATATGCAAACAAGGAGCTCTTTAAGCATAAATGCTTTCAGGACGCAATGTTGTCTGATGTGGTCAAAGTCAAAAAAACTGAGGTTTTATTGTTCATTGCTGATAATCTCGACAGTCGACATCAATACATGATGCAACAAAAAGCAACAGGTTTCTTGAAATTGTATTTGTGGCAAAAGCAACCTTCTGGAAATATCGATTGGGATTTAGTGAAATCGCATTTCTACAAAATGTCTGCAAAAGCTCAGATAAGGACCTTACGTTATATCTTTGGGCAAATGGCATCAGGAGAATCAAATTTAGTAGTAGATGATCTGTATTCTGAGTTAGTAGAAACATCTACTCCTGCATGTCCTGCAGTTTGTGGAGTGCTCTTCATGCTGAAAGCAAAGAAGGATGATATAAATATTAGTATTACGCCAACTATGCTGGAAGCTGTAATAGGAGAGAATCTAAAACATAGATTCAATTTTCTAAGTGATTCCAAGGAACTTTTTTATCCATGTAACGGTTATCTGGCTATAACACAGGAGCAGCAGAATATTGAATATCAGTCATTCAATGGCATACTAGAAAATGAAATCAAAGATGATGCATTGTTCTATGTCATAACCTTCTATGACACCCCAGTCAATCTATCCGGACGCATAATAGAATGGCTAGATTCAGAGAAGGTTGATACTGCGATACAGGTTCTCGAAAGAAATTGTGATGTTGAGATAGTTAATGGAAAATATTATATTCCAGAATCGCAGGAGTTCTTTGTCAAACAGTTTGTTATTGCATATGACATTGATGATAAATGTGGATTGGTAAGTGATAAAGAAAGATTGATTGAACTTGGTTTCTTGCCAAAGAATAATGCATTTCAACCACTTTATACCAATTGTTTAAGGAAATACGAAGATTCAGAATATTATATCTGCAGATGTGGATTTTTTGGTGGTTCTGATCCAATTGATAGTTTTCCTTTCTATTGGTGCAAGAAGAAAATCTGTGCAAGAAGAGCGCATTTCTTCCTACCATCTTCGGAATGGGAAAGATTTTGTTTTGCAGATTTTCTTTTTATTGCCTTGGGACAAAAGTCTTCTGAGAGAGAATCTGTATGGCTTGTGAATGCTGAGATTTCACAGTTCATATGTGATTACACCCATATTTATATGTCAAAGGAGAGAAACATTAGTAGCGCTCCATTGAATGAATCTGAAGAAAAGGGAACTTGGGACAAAGATTCATCTACTTACCGTGAAATTTATGATGACGATGAATACGATGATGAGAAATACGATGACGGAGACTATGATGATTACTTACATGACTTTGAAGAACCAACTTACGATAGGTATAACGGTTCCTATGCCCAAGATGAAATGGGGTATAGTGACGATGATATAGATACAATCTTCGATGGTGATCCAGAGGCTTATTGGAATATAGATTAATACTTTTTTGTTTTTTTAATATGAACAAACCTAATACAGAGATTAAACGATGGGGCATAGTCGTAGTACAGTCACTTACCTCCAACGATGTCAAAACAGGAGAAATCCTGTATCATGATGTTCTAAAATATAAAGAATATCATAAAAGAGAATCATTCTCTTCCTTTTATGATGTCAATTCCCCAGATGATTTTCGTTTGGCAGTACTAGACATAGAAAAATCATTGTCGGAAGGGGATATTCTTACCCTACAACTCGAGACTCACGGCTGTGACGAAGGTATCGGTTTCAATAATGGAGAAATTCTTAAATGGAAGGATTTCTACAATATCATTAGAACTCTTAATATTAAAACGGGACACTTGTTATTTGTTGTGATGGCTATGTGTAAAAGTATAGCTATGATTTCTTCGATAAATCCTGAAAAACGTGCTCCATACCGAGCGTTTATCTGTACAACGAGAAAGGTTACTTCTGACGAAATATACAGAGGCTTTCTTGCCTTTTACGACAAATACTTCAATTTACTAGATATTTCACATGCCCTCACTGCCTTGCAAAATGAAGTGAAGGATGATAATGGGTATTCTCCTTTTCAAGTATTATCTGCTGAAAGCGTTTTTGATGAAACATTTAATCCCGATAGGAATATTTCTAGTCTGGTGGATAATCAGTTGGAACAATTAAACATCCCCATTACTGATTCAACGAGATCAATAATGGCTTATCACATTCAACAGTTACTGAAGAATTTGCATAACAGGTTCTACAACTACTATAATTTCAAAGACCTTTATTGATTTATGCTCGAGCTCGAATTACAACAATATCTTCTCCTTGAGTACCCACAAGAGAATGCTCGCTGTGAATGGAAGGAATTTAAGAATCTGAAGAACTCGTTCTGTGGGGACGAGAAGGATGATGTTATTTCCTACGTGTCTGCTATTGCCAACATGGAGGGAGGACATCTTGTGATTGGTGTAAAGGATAAGACGCTTGAAATTGTCGGGACTGATATTTCAAGGCTTACTTTTAATGGGCAACCTGCAAACACTCAGTCGGCAACGTTCAAACTCACAGAACAATGCACTTATCTTTCATCTGAAGGTCTAAGCATTGAGGAGTTTATAACCGATGATACAAATAAGCGAGTATGGATAATACATATCCCAAAGCATCTGCCTCGTCGTCCTGTCCTTGCCCATAAGAAGGCATGGCAGCGGATAGAAGATTCTTTGGTTGAAATGACTAGCGAAAGGATGAGTGTCATCCTCGAAGAGCCTATCTATACAGCAAAGGATTGGTCGGCAGAAATTGTACCTGATGCTACAATAGACGATTTGGATGAGGTGGCTATTGCCAAGGCTCGCATGATGTTCAAGAAGGTTCATAGTCGCATACCTGCGGAAGAAGTGAATGCTTGGAACATTCAGACATTTCTTGGCAAGTGTGGTCTGATACGGAATGGGGGTATTACTCGAGCTGCCATCATTTTGTTGGGTAAATACGAGTCTGCCTTCAAGTTGCGTCCTGCTGTAGCACAGGTAACATGGACGCGTCGTGATGCAAATCAAGACGTTGTTGACTATGAGCACTTCACTGTTCCATTCATATTGACGGTGGATGAAATTCTCTCAAAGATAGAAAACTTGACTTTGAGAGAAATGCCTGGTGGTACGCTGTTCCCAGATACGATGAAGCAGTATGACGACTATACCATTCGTGAGGCACTCCACAACTGTATTGCCCATCAAGACTACACTCTTCAACAGCGTATAAACTTTGTAGAGAATCCAGGCTACTTGTATTATTCCAACGCTGGCACATTCATTCCTGGCACCTTGGAGAACGCTTTGAGGAACGAAGAGCCGCAAACGCATTTCCGCAATGAATGTCTGTGTAGGGCTATGGTAGATTTTAACATGATTGATACTGTAAGCCGTGGTATCAAGAAGATGTTTAACGAGCAATGGCGCAGACATTTTCCTATGCCAGACTATGAGATTGACCAAATTAAGAAGAAAGTCGTTGTCCGCATCTATGGCAATGAAATCAACAAGCGATATACTGATTTGTTGAAGACAAATGACACTCTTTCACTATGGGATTGTATCTCGCTTGACGCAGTGCAAAAAGGCCGTACTATTCATGAAGACGTTGCCCAAGACTTGCTTAAACGTGGACTGATAGAAGGTGAGGCTCCCCATTACAGCATTTCTCTTAGCATTGCAAAGAATACTAACCAACTGCCTTCTTATACAAAAACGAAAGGATTGGATAAGGAGAGATTGCGTCAAATGGTTCTACAATATCTCAGCAATGCAGGCAACGAAGGTGCCAAGCGAGATAGTATATACGAATATCTCAAAGAGGTGCTCCCTGCCAACAAGACGGAAGAGCAAAAAATTCGTATGCTCGGAGATTTGCTGAAAAACATGAGTAAAGAGTGTTTAATAAAAGCGGAAGGACGAACTTGGTATATCATGTCTCAATCATAGAGAACATATTATAGCGGTTTTTGCGGAATTATAGCGAATTCGTCATGATTATAGCGGGAAGTCGTTTCAAATCCGTCAAAAATGACGAATTTTATAGCGAAAACAACTAATTATAGCGGATTGTATCAAAACAACAACCAATGTCAAAATTTAGATTCATACGGCTATGGAACATAAAACTATTGACAGATTTAGAGGTTGCCTTTATGGTCAAGCCATAGGCGATGCACTCGGATTGGGGACGGAAATCATGACAGATGAGGATATCGCTTGGAAATATCCTCATGGACTACAACACTACAAGCAGATATACCAAGACAGACATCGGAAACGTTGGGAAATTGGCGACTGGACGGACGATACCGACATGATGCTCTGCATTGCTGATGCGGTCATTGAAGACAAGGGTGTTAATTTTTACAACATCGCCCGACACTTCAAAGACTGGGCCAATGGCACTCCTATGGGTATTGGAGAAAATACCTATAAAGTGCTGATGATTGGCGACTATGTGGAGCATCCGTTTGATGTATCCCACAAGGTATGGGAAATTAGCAAGTATCAGTCTGCCGCAAATGGTGGGCTGATGCGTACCTCTGTGGTAGGACTTTTCCCAAAAGATGTAAGGACTTGTGCAGAGTATATTTGTCAGCTCACCCATTACGATCCAAGATGTGTCGGCTCATGCGTGATAGTATCCGAACTTATACACGCATTGGTTTATGGTATGCAACCACCGACATTATTTCAAATAAGTAGTTTGGCACAGTCATATGATGCAGAAATCTGCGAATATGTGGACAAAGCTTGGATTGAGCCCGATGTTAAGGGTTTGGTAGACTATGACCACATGGGTTATACTTTAGTTACATTATCTGTGTCTCTATGGGCGTATTGGCATACTTCCTCATTCGAGGAGGGACTGCTTGCCGTTGTGAATGCGGGAGGCGATGCTGATACGAATGCCGCAGTGGCGTGTGCCATACTTGGAGCGAAATATGGCTACTCATCCATTCCCAACGAATATATTGAAGGCCTTTTATATAAAGAGTCCTTGGACAAAACGATAGATAGCCTTTTGAACATTTGTATAAAATAAACAATATGGCACTCGCAATAAACATAAACGATCTGCTTAACAAGCAGAAGATTGAATCCAACCGCATTGAGTTTAAGAAAGGTTGGAATCCAGGGAGCATATATCATAGTATATGCGCTTTCGCCAACGATTTTGATGATCTTGGCGGTGGATATATCATAGTTGGTGTAGATACCGACGATAAGACTGGCATGGCTATACGACCTGTAGAAGGTGTGCCAATGGAGAAGATAGATAACATTTTGCAAGAGATGGTGGGCTACAACAACAAAATGGCTCCATACTACTTGCCTCGCACTTCTGTAGAGGAGGTAGATGGGAAACAGTTGATAGTTATATGGTGTCCTGCTGGCAGTTACCGCCCGTATTCTGTGCCTGTAAACGTAACAGCGAAAGGGACAAAAGAATATTTCTACATTCGCAGTGGCACAAGTAGCATTGA
>ENA-UPWO01000666-UPWO01000666.1-human-gut-metagenome-genome-assembly--contig:-NODE-666-length-19021-cov-10.415699_pt1 | contig 19021 bp, 14 predicted proteins | sample MGYA00250056_ERZ773388 | MGnify/ENA primary metagenome ERZ773388 (study PRJEB29103, sample SAMN06112004) | human gut metagenome | biome: human gut; feature: ankylosing spondylitis patient; material...
AATGATACGGCGACCACCGAGATCTACACTCTTTCCCTACACGACGCTCTTCCGATCTCGGCCTTCTGAACATCCCGGAAAGCGAGCTGACCCTTGGCGGGCGCAAGGCCATCGCACGCTGGTACGAGGTTTACGGCTACGACGATGCCATGGTGCAGGAAGCTGCCGTGCAGGCCGGGTCCAAGCGCGACCTGTGGTACTGGAACAGTATCCTCAAAACATGGAACGCCAAGGGCCTGCGCACCGTGCACGATGTGCGCAGCCCGGTGGCTGCTGCAGGCGCAAGCCGGAACCTCCGGGTAGACCGCGAAGCCCCCAGCGGCAACGATTTCCTCAAGAACGCTGCCCGCCGCCGTCCGTTGAAAAAGAAGCCGGAATAAGGAGGAGCCATGCGTACCAAAAACGAACTGTATCAGGAAGCCATGCGCACCGTGGCCGCCCGGCGGCAGATGGCCAGAGCCAGAGCCGAGGATGCCCGCGCCGAAGCCGAAGCCGCCATTCCCGCCCTGCGCCATGCAGAAGAAGAGGTGCGGGTGCGGGGCATCCGCTGCGCACTGGCCGGTGCTGCGGGCAAGGACCGCACCGAAGCTGCCGCCGCCCTTGCCGATGCAAAGCAGAAGCTGACCGCCCTGCTGGCACAAAGCGGACGGCCCGCTGATGCACTGGAGCCGCGCTTTGTCTGCCCCAAATGTCAGGACACCGGCAGCGTGAATGGCCGCACCTGTGAGTGCGTGCACAAGGTGATGCAGCAGCTGCGCCGCAAGGAGATCGAGGCGCTGTCCAGCCTGTCCATTGCAAGCTTTGACACCATGGAGCTGCGCTATTACCCGAACCGTGCCGATGAAAAGGTGGGCGGTGCCATCCGCCCTTACATGGCCGATATGCTGGCAGACCTGCGCAGCTACGCGGAAGAGTTTGACCACCACAGCGAGAGCCTGATGCTGTTTGGCAATGCGGGCCTTGGCAAGACCCACGCGGCCCTTGCCATTGCGGGCATCGTGCTGGAAAAGGGCTACGATGTGATCTATGTTTCCAGCCCGGACTTTTTCTCCAAGCTGGAAGGGCTGCACTTTGGTGCAGACCCGGCAGGCGAGGAGGAAACGCTGATGCAGACCGCTGCCGGGGCCGACCTGCTCATTCTGGATGATCTTGGCTCGGAGTTCAACTCCGCCTTCCTCATCAGCAGCCTGTACAGTCTGCTCAACAACCGGCTGGGTGCAAAGCTGCCCACCATCGTCACCACCAACATCACTGACGGTGCTCTGCTGGAAAAGCTGTATACCGAAAAAATTTCCAGCCGCCTTTCTGCCTTTGTCCCCTGCCTTTTTGCGGGCGATGACATCCGCACACAGAAAGCAGCTGAATAAAACAAACGGCAATGCAAATGCATTGCCGTTTGTTTTATTTAAAACTCTAATACCGGACTCATTTCGTTGCGGCGCTGTGCCTGCACGATGCAGTCCTTCTCCGGCACAACGCCCGCCGCGCCCAGCGTGTTGAACACGGTCTGCAGGGCAAGCGCAGGCGTGTTGTTCTCCTGCGAAAGATGGCACAGCGCAAACTTTTTGCACCCTTCCTGAACGAGTTCCAGCAGCTTTGCCGAGCACTCGTCGTTGGAAAGGTGGCCCCGGGTGCTTTCAATGCGTGCCCGTAAGTAATAAGGGTATGGCCCGCTGCGCAGCATGTGCAGGTCGTAGTTGCTCTCCAGTGCCACAAGGTCGCAGCCGGAAAGCGCCTCGTGCACCGGCGGCGTGAGCACGCCAAGGTCGGTTGCAATGGTCATGGTCTTGCCGTCCGGGGTGTGGATGCGGTAGCCCACACAGGGCACATCGTGGCTGGTGGGAAAGCTCTGCACGCCAAACGCGCCCACGTCCTCTTCCCTGCCTTCCAGCTCGTGCAGCTCACAGCTGGCCGGTACAATGCCGTTGCTGTCCAGAAAATCCAGCGTTGCCGCTGCACCGTACACCGGCAGCGTGTTCTTTTTGAGGAAGGTGGAAAGCCCCTTCACATGGTCGCTGTGCTCGTGGGTGACAAGGATGCCGTCGCAGTCACTGACGGCAAGGCCCAGCGCCTTGAGCGCCGCCGAGGTAGTGCGCACGCCCTTGCCCATATCCACAATGAGATACCGCTGCCCGCAGCGCACCACACTGCTGTTGCCGGAGGAACCCGAATATAACGAGATGAATTCTGCCATGAAAAACCTCTGATACACTCAAAAACAGCCCGCCGCATATGCAGCAGGCTGTTTGCTTTTTATAAGTTACAGTGCCTGATCCAGTGCAGCGGGCATACGCTCCACCTTGCTGATGTCTGCACCCAGACCACGCAGCTTTTCCACGATATTCTCGTAGCCGCGCTCGATGTGGCCGATTTCCTCGATCTCACTGGTGCCGTCTGCCATCAGCGCAGCCACCACCATGGCAGCGCCTGCACGCAGATCCAGTGCGCGCAGCGGTGCAGGGGTGAGCTTATCCACGCCCTCAAACACAGCCACCTGACCGTCCACCTGCACGTTGGCACCCATCTTGCGCAGCTCGTCCACATAGCGGAAGCGGTTATCCCACACGCTCTCGGTCACGGTGCTGGTGCCCTTGGCCACGCTCAGCAGCACGCCCATCAAGGGCTGCATGTCGGTGGGAAAGCCGGGATGCGGCATCGTGTTGATCTTCAGCGGCAGAATATCGCCGGTGCGGCGCACACGCACAGCATCGTCAAATTCTTCCACCTCCACGCCTGCACGGCGCAGCTTTTCGGTAATGGGTTCCAGATGCTTGGGGGTGACGTTCTTCACCAGAACATCGCCGCCGGTGGCAGCAGCAGCCACCATGTAGCTGCCAGCCTCGATCTGATCCGGGATGATGCTGTAGGTGCAGCCGTGCATCTTTTCCACGCCGCGCACCTTGATCACATCGGTGCCGGCACCGCGCACATCCGCGCCGCACATATTCAGGAAGTTTGCCAGATCAACAACATGGGGCTCCTTGGCGCAGTTTTCCAGAATGGTCTGGCCCTGTGCCATCACAGCGGAGAGCATACCGTTCATGGTAGCGCCCACGCTGACCTTATCAAAGAAAATATGGGCACCGTTCAGTTCCTTGGCACGCACAGTGATCATGCCGTAGTCCACGCTGTCCTCTGCACCCAGTGCGCTGAACACCTTGAGGTGCTGGTCGATGGGGCGGGGGCCCAGATTGCAGCCGCCGGGCATGGCCACCTGTGCCTTGCCAAAGCGGGAGAGCAGTGCACCCAGGAAGTAGTAGCTGGCACGCATCTGGCGGGACAGATCGTCCGGGACGTTGGTGCAGTTCAGGTGGGTGGTGTCGATCTCGTAGGTATTGCGGTTCAGCATCTTGATGCCGGCACCCAGGGTGCTCAGGATCTTCAGGCTGACTGCCACATCACTGATGTCCGGCAGATTTTCGATCACACAGACATCTGCCGCCAGAATGGTGGCAGGCAGAATGCCCACAGCCGCATTTTTTGCACCGGAAATGGTGACTTCGCCATGCAGGGGCTTGCCGCCCGTAATAACAAACTTTTCCAATTTTATAATCTCCTTGTCGCAGGCCCGCCAGCGGCAGGGCCACTCAGGGTTCTTACTTGATCTCTCCGCGCACCGCTGGGTACACACCCTCACGATACAACTATCTTATTATACACAACTTCGGGCAAAAAGCAAAGCCCCCTTTTCCCCTGCCGGATTATTTTCTGTTTTGCCCAGAATCTGCGGAAATATTCGATATTTTTGTTTCTTATTTCAAAAATTTTACAATCAGCGCCCCTTACCAGACGCAATCCTCGCTGCAGGTCTCCTTGATCCAGCCCAGCTGATAGGCCTTGACCAGCTGTTTCAGGTCATGCACCCGCTCCCGCAGGATCTCGCCCTCGTCCGTCTCTTCCACCAGAATGCGGTGGTTCTCCGTTTCCAGTATGTTCTTCTGCGACACGATGTCGATGTTTTCGTTCACGGCCTTTTCGGCACTGACAAAGGGCTGATGGGTCCGCAGGGACATGGTGCGGCTGGAGTACACCAACGTATACCCTGCAATGCCGGTCTTTTCATGGTAGGCGCGGCAGAACCCGCCGTCAATAACGACCAGACGGCCCCCGCCCTTGATGGGACTCTCGCCGCTCTTCTCCCGCACCGGCACATGGCCGTTGACGATGTGGCTGGTGCCGGGCAGACCGAATTCTGCCAGGATGCGGCGGCAGGCGGCCTCTTCATTGTACCATGTATAATAGGGGTCCTTGACTTCCTCGTGGGTGGCTGGGTCGGCAATATACAGCCGCTCAAAGGTGGTCATGGCGCTGCGGCCGAACAACGGCGACAGCTTGCCGCACCACAGATACCACAAAAAGTCCTGACCGCTCCGCCGGGCCGTGCTGCCCTCGGGAGCAAAGTAGCCGCGGCGTGCCCGCTCGTCACAGTAGTCCATCAAGCCGCGGCCCGAGTAGTTGTGTCCCTCGAACCGCTCCACGGCAAAGCTGCCGTTTTTGGTCATGGGCACCACGCCGTGGTAGAGCAGATTGCCGTTCTCGATGTGGTAAACGCTGCCCTTGGCATACAAAAATTCCACATGATGCTGCAAGCGCTCGCTCTGCCGGAAGGATTCCACCAGCTTGCGGAGCACCAGCCGCTCATCATCGTTCAGGGCGGCGGGATCTGCCGGGTCCACAGTGGGGAAGCTGGTGTCCCGCAGGGGGTATGTCTGCCCGTTCAGGGTCACGGTCCCCTTTTCCCAATCGATGTGCCGCAGGAAATCCCTTCCCTGCATCTTGAAATCCGGGTTGCGGTCGATGACCTTGCACTCCATCTTGAGCATCAGAATGGTCACGGCCTTGTGCATCACGGCACAGCGGTGGAGCATGCCCTCGGTGTAAGGGCCGCGCGCCGCGTCGGTGTGGGGCATCCAGAGGGTCAGGTCGTCATTTCCGTAGAACTGCTCGGCCATCCGCTGCAGGTGCCGCAGGTTGATGCCATAGCAGTCCTCAAGCATGGCATGGTTGTGGTAGGCCAGTGTCGTTTTGAGCACAGTGCAGACGCAGATGGGGCTTCCGGCGGCGGCACCCATCCAGACCACGTCATGGTTGCCCCACTGGATATCCACATGGTGGTGGCGCATGAGCCGGTCCAGTATGATATCAGGCCGGGGGCCGCGGTCAAACAGATCCCCCACGATGTGCAGCTTGTCCACAGCCAGCCGCTTGATGAGCTCACACAGCCGGACAATGAACCGGTCAGCGCGGCCATTTTCGATGATACTGCCCACGATCTGCCCGTAATAAAGGTCCTTGTCGTGGTCCTCAAAGTGGGCATGGAGCAGCTCATCCAGAATATACCCGCAGCTGGACGGCAGGCAGGAGCGCACATGCTGCCGGGTATGCTTGGAGGACACCAACCGGCAGATATCAATGAGCTGAAGCAGGGTCTCCGTGTACCAATGGTCAAGCGCTTCCTCATCCGCGCACCCAGCTTTGAGCTGGGGCAGCTTCTCGTTGGGGTAATAGATGAGCGTTGCCAGCTCGGCACGGGTCTGCTCCGGCACACTCTCCCCCAGCACGATATCCACCTTTTCCCGGATGACACCCGAAGCCGAGTTCAGGATGTGGACAAAAGCCTCGTTTTCACCGTGCAGGTCGCTCATAAAATGTTCGGTGCCCTTGGGCAGCTTGAGCAGGGCCTGGGTGCTGATGATCTCACTGGCGGCGGCTGCCTGCGAGGGGTAATCCCGTGCCAGCAGGGAGAGATATTTCAAATGATCCCGGATCTCCTCGTTTTCGGTGCGCATGACATCCTCCGTCTGATATGTAGTATTTTTGCATGATATATAATATTCTATCATAGTATACCACATTCCATGTCATAAATGGTATAATAAACAAGAGTAATTCTGTCAAATCTTTTGCAAAGGACTTGGATATTATGCCCAAAACCATTTCTGTTGCCGTGCCGGAAGCCTGCACTCTCTGCCCCCGGCAGTGCAAAGCCGACCGGGCCGCCGGGCAGACGGGCTTCTGCGGGGCGGGCCGCACCCTGAAAGCGGCCCGCGCTGCCCTGCACTTCTGGGAGGAGCCCTGCATCAGCGGTACCCGGGGCAGCGGCACGGTGTTCTTCTCCGGCTGCACCCTCAAGTGCTGCTTCTGCCAGAACTACCCCATCAGCGCCGAGGGGCTGGGCAAGGAGATCACCGTGGAGCGCCTGGCTGAGATTTTTCTGGACCTGCAGGCGCAGGGAGCCCACAACATCAACCTTGTCACGCCTGGGCAGTGGCGGCCCTGGATCATCGCCGCCCTCGACCTGGCCCGGGCGCAGGGGCTGCGTCTGCCCATCGTCTGCAACACCGGCGGATACGAGACCGTGGAGAGCGTGCACGCCTGGCGCGGCTTCATCGACATCTGGCTGGCCGACCTGAAATATGTTTCCCCTGCCCTTTCGGCAGAGCTTTCCGCTGCGCCGGACTACTTTGCGCAGGCCAGGCCCGCCATTGAAGCCATGATGGCTCAGGCCGGGCACCCTGTTTTTGACAGCCAGGGCATCCTGCAGCGGGGCGTGATCCTGCGCCACCTTGCCCTGCCCGGCCATGTGGATGACAGCTTTGCCGTGCTCGATCAGATGGCGGCTTGGAACAAGGCCGACCCGGGGTGCTTCCTGCCCAGCGTGATGAGCCAGTACACCCCCTTCTATCAGGCGGCAGACCACGGCATCGGGCGGCGCATCACCACCTACGAATACCGCCGGGTGGTCAACTACGCCATGGATCTGGGCCTCAGCTCTGGTTATATGCAGCAGAAGAACAGTGCAAAGGAAGAGTATACGCCCAGCTTTGACCTGACGGGGGTGTGAACCCCACCGTCATCCCTGCGGGATGCCACCGCCCCTAGTAGGGGCGGCCTTGGCAAAACCATAAGGCTTTACGCAATGCCAAAGGCCCCACTATCAGGTTGGCTGTCACCGCAGGTGACTGAGGGGTTCTTTCGTCAAAACAACCAAAATTTCTTTTTCTTTTTCTCTCGGCCGAAACAGCATTTGCTTGCTATCCGGTGCGCAGTGCGGTATAATGGATACAACAATGTGTTCTCACATGAAATGGATCACGGAAACGACTTTTTAGGAGGAGCGTTATGGAACACTACAATCCCATCCTCGGCAGCGAGCCCAACGGCCAGAAATTTATCACCTGCGGCGAGATCATGCTCCGTCTGACCCCGCCGAACTACGAAAAGATCCGCATGGCATCCAGCTTTGAAGCCAGCTACGGCGGCAGCGAGGCCAACATTGCACTGGCCCTGGCCAACCTGGGTGTGGACAGCACCTTCTTCAGCGTAGTGCCCAACAACAGCCTGGGCAAGAGCGCGGTGCGCTGGCTGCGCTCCAACGATGTGCATTGCACCCCCATGATCCTGACCGAGCCCAACGAGACCCCCTCCAACCGGCTGGGTACTTATTATCTGGAGACCGGCTACGGCATCCGCGCTTCCAAGGTCATCTACGACCGCAAGCACAGTGCCATTACCGAGTACGATTTCTCCCAGGTCGATCTGGACGCTCTGCTGGACGGCTACGACTGGCTGCACCTGAGCGGCATTACCCCGGCACTGGGCCCCAACTGCCGCGGCCTCATCATCGATATGCTCAAGGTGGCCAAAAAGAAGGGCCTGACCGTCAGCTTTGACGGCAACTTCCGCTCTACCCTGTGGAGCTGGGAGGAAGCCCGCGATTTCTGCACCGAGTGCCTGCCTTACGTTGACGTTCTGCTGGGCATTGAGCCCTACCACCTGTGGAAGGACGACAACGATCACAGCAAGGGCGACTGGAAGGACGGCGTGCCCCTGCAGCCCAGCTATGAGCAGCAGGACGAGATCTTCCAGCATTTCATTGCCCGCTACCCCAACCTCAAGTGCATTGCCCGCCATGTGCGCTATGCCCACAGCGGCAGCGAGAACAGCCTCAAGGCCTTTATGTGGTACGACGGCCACACCTTTGAGAGCAAGCTCTACACCTTTAATATTCTGGACCGCGTGGGCGGCGGCGATGCCTTTGCCAGCGGCCTGATCTACGCCATGCTGCACAACTATAAGGCTATGGACATGATCAACTTTGCCGTGGCAAGCAGCGCCATCAAGCACACCATCCACGGCGATGCCAACATCACCGACGATGTCAGCTCCATCCGCAACCTGATGAACATGAACTACGACATCAAGCGGTAAGCTTTCCGCTCTCAACCCGTTCCCGGATTTTTCCCGGGGACGGGTTCTTTTTTATTGCCCGCGATGCTGGAAAAGCCTTTTCTTGTACATTCCTCCAAACTTTTTTGTGAGTTCCTACAATTCCATTGACAGAGAATTCCACGCATGGTATTCTTCAAATTGGTATTATTACCTTTTTTTGCCATACATTCTATGTCGTTTTTCTGCGGCACTCATCCATGAAAGCGAGGAAATCCATGAAAAAACGGTTTGTCAGTCTATTAGTGGCACTCAGCATAACGTTAACATTCCTACCCATGGGAGCAGTAGCAGCGGCTCCGAATAAGATTCCTCAAGGGAACCTCATATATACAGTTAACGCCGATGGAGAATCGGTTACAGTTTCCGGTACATCAGGAAAACCTACACAACTTACCATTGGGAGCTCAATTTCAGATGGTAATGGTAAATCATATACTGTAACAAAAATTGGAATGGGGGCTTTTAATAATGTACGTAACACGCTTACGGAAGTTACATTGCCTCCTACGTTGGACGAAATTGAAGACAGTGCATTCTTTAAATGTTCCAGTCTAACTGAGATTACAATCCCTGAAGGTGTTACAAAAATTGGCACAAATGCTTTTTATGGTTGTTCTCAGTTAACAAGCATTACGATTCCGAGTACCATCACAAATATGGATACGGCTTTTTCAGGAAATACTGCGCTATCTCATGTCACCTTAACAAATGGCATTTACAGAATCAGTAGTAGCGCTTTTAAGGATTGTACAGGGTTAACAGAAATAAAGGTACCTACAAGTGTGTATGAAATCTGCTCAGACGCGTTTAATGGATGCACAGGTCTTACAAGCGTGACCCTTGAAAAGGGTATTAACATTATAAATAGAAACGCATTCAAAGATTGCACAGAACTAAATGATGTAAAATATAATGGATATAAAACAGACTGGGAAAAAGTCAGAGTTAATAACGCAGGCAATGATACACTAACCAGCAAAGTTCGGTATCTGTGTGATATCAACTTTGATTTGAACGGTGGCACTATAAATGGTAGTGGCACTATGGACAAGCAGACTGTTTACAGCAACGAGAAGCTAGGGACTGCAAGCGTCCCCACCACACCCCCACAGCGTACAGGTTATGACTTTGATGGCTGGTATACACAGGCAGAAGGCGGCACAAAATATACATTTACAGAAGCCGTCAGCAGCAACATCATCTTGTATGCCCATTGGAACGCACATAGCCATACTGTAACACTGGAGAACGACGAAAACAAGAAAACGAACTCGTACGACTATGGTTCGTCCGTTTCTGTTCCTACACCCACAAAGAAAACCGGCTATAACTTTAATCATTGGGAAGTTACCGTTCCTGATGGAGAAACCGCCCCATCCTTGAACGGCCCAGATGAGAACGGCAATTATAGTTTCTCCATGCCGGACTATGATATAACCTTGACTGCAAAATGGACACAAAAAGATGTGATTGACCCGGATGTTGACCTCAAGTTTGACGCGGTAACCGGAGAAGTGACATCGAACAATACTCAAGTCAATGCTGATGATATCATCAATAGGAAGTTTTATGATGATAAGGGAAATGAAGTTCCCGGTGAGAAATTGAATGACCGCGGGCTCCCTACGGAACCGGGCGATTATATCGTCAAAGTTGATGTCAAAGAGACCGAAAATACCGCTCCCGCGAATCAAGTCACTGGCAATCAGATTAAGTGGAGTTACAATGTTCCCCAGAAAGAAGAAAAGGTCACCTACACTCTATCCCTTCTTGGCGGTATTGCAAAAGTAAACGGCAAGGATGCTACTATCAATGACAATGGTGACATTACCATTGAAAAAGGTGCAACAGTGGAAGTAACCTTTGATAAGAGCATTCTTTCCGATGCTCAGACTTTTGACCAGTGGACAATTAAGCCTGCCAGCGTGCTGAGCGCTGTTGAACCCAAGGCTGAAACCATTACCTTTACCATGCCGGGTGAAAATGTTATTATCGAAGCCATGACAAAGGATGCAAGCATTGAGGAAGAGCCCAACATTCTGGGCACTACCCTCATCATTGGTACTGCCGCCGCAGGTACCGCGGTGCTGGCCTACCAGACCTATCAGTTGGGTACTGAGTTCTATCTGATTTGCGCCCTGCCAACCGGTACAGCTATTCCAACAAACCGAGGTGAGCTGGCTGCACTGGTGTGGAACAATGCAGGAAAGCCTGAACCCGCCGCCGTGCTGAACGCCAATGCCACTGAGACTGACAAGGCCATTGCATGGGCCGTGGAGAACGACCTGCTCAAGGCCGCGAAGAACAACGGCGAAACCTATGAAGCAACTGATCCTGTAAGCCGTACAGAGGTTATCAAGGCATGGAATCAGGTGCAGGCGTTCAAAAAGTAATTCGTACCGTAACGAGAAGAACAAATAACACCGCAAACCCAATACTCTAATAGAGAACCCCCCTGCCGGTGATCTCCCGGCAGGGGGGTTCTCTATGTTTTAAGAAGCAACTACTTTATTGCCGCTTCATCTTTTTTAAGAAAGGATCATGCGGTCGTTGGCGAACTCGCCGCCGGACGCGATCTGGAACTTGGCCAGCAGGTCGGAGACGTGCAGGTTCTTTTTCTCTTCCCCGGAGACATCATAGATGATGTGGCCCTCGTGCATCATAATCAGGCGGTTGCCGTACTTGATGGCATCCTTCATGTTGTGGGTGATCATCATGGTGGTCAGGTGGTTCTCCTCCACGATCTTGGCCGAGAGGGTCAGCACCTTGAGCGCCGTCTTGGGGTCCAGAGCGGCGGTGTGCTCATCCAGCAGCAGGAGCTTGGGCTTGTTCATGGTAGCCATGAGCAGGGTCAGTGCCTGGCGCTGACCGCCGGACAGCAGGCCCACGCGGGCGGTCAGGCGATCCTCCAAGCCCAGGTCCAGGCTCTTGAGCAGTTCACGGTAGCGCTCCCGTTCGGCCTTGGTGATGCCGATCCTCAGGCCGCGCCGCTTGCCACGCCGGGCGGCCAGGGCAAGGTTCTCCTCGATCTGCATGGTGGCGGCGGTGCCGGTCATGGGGTCCTGGAACACGCGGCCGATATAGGCGGCGCGCTGGTGCTCCCCCAGTTTGGTCACGTCGGTGCCGTCAATGATGATCCTGCCGCTGTCCACGGGCCACACACCGGCCACAGCGTTCAGCATGGTGGATTTGCCCGCACCGTTGCCGCCGATGACGGTGACAAAATCACCTTCGTTCAATTTCAGGTTCAGACCGTTCAGGGCCGTTTTCTCGTTGACGGTACCGGCGTTGAAGGTCTTGGAAACATTCTGGATCTCAAGCATTTTTTGCATCCTCCTTCTGTGCCTTCTTTGCCGCGGGCTTTGCGAAGTACTTGCTCTTCCAATAGGGCACGGCCAGGAACACCGCCACCACGGAGGCGCTCAGCAGCTTGAGCAGGTTTGCGTCAAAGCCGAGGGTCAGCACCAGCTGGATGACGATGTAGTAGATGATGGCACCCAGCGAAACGGACACCAGCTTGAGGGCAAAGTTGTGGAAGATGCGGCTGAACAGGGCCTCGCCGATGATGACAGCGGCCAGACCGATGACGATGGCACCACGGCCCATGCTGACATCAGCAAAGCCCTGATACTGGCTCAGCAGTGCGCCGGACAGGGCCACCAGACCGTTGGAGACCGCCAGACCCAGCACCACGTTGAAGCTGGTGTTGATGCCCTGGGCGCGGCTCATGGCGGGGTTGGAACCGGTGGCACGGATGCCGCAGCCCAACTCGGTGCCAAAGAACCAATACAGCACGCCGATGACCACGGCGCTGACCAGAATGACCATGATGATGGGGTTGTGCAGGGCAAGCTCCTTGACCCAGCGCAGGGAGATGAGCAGGCCGTACTTGTCCACGTTGATGGACTGGTTGGCCTTGCCCATGATCTTCAGGTTGATGGAATAGAGGGCCAGCTGGGTCAGGATGCCGGCCAGAATGGCCGGGATGCCCATAAAGGTGTGGAGCAGACCGGTGACAAGGCCGGTGGCCAGACCGGCCAGCAGGGCGATGAAAAGCGCTGCCCAGACGTTCATGCCGGAGAGCAGGCACATAACGCAGACCGCACCGCCGGTGCCAAAGGAACCGTCCACGGTCAGGTCAGCCACATCCAGGATGCGGTAGGTCAGGTACACGCCAATGGCCATGATGCCCCAGATGAGGCCCTGCGCACAGGCACCGGGCAAGGCACCGGGCAGGTTGGCAAGTCTTGCAAGAATATCCAAAACGTTTTCCTCCTGTAACTACACTTTTTTCTGATACGGGAAAGCGGAGAAGAACCAAAATCCGCTCTTCTCCGCTAATTTTATTGTAAAGCCTCTCCGTCACCGCAGCGTGGGCCAGGCTTCCCTGTCAGGGGAGCTGTCTGCGAAACAGACAGAGCACTTGTTATTCCTCAATGGCCTCATAACCCTCGGGAACGGTCATGCCCAGATCATCGCAGATGGTCTTGTTGCACTTCTTGGTCACGTTGGTGTACTCGACGGGCATGGTGGAGATATCGGCCTCACCGGTCAGGACCTTGGCCGCCATCTCACCGGTGGTGTAGCCCAGATCGTAGTAGCTGATGGACAGGGTCGCCACGCCGCAGCCGGAGCAGATGCCCTCCTCACCGGCGAACACGGGCTTCTTGGCCGGGCGGCAGATGCCATCGATGATGCCGGTGTTGGCGGCGCAGGTGTTGTCGGTGGGGACATACACTGCGTCGTTCTCGTCGGCAGCCTTCTGGCAGACAGAAGCCAGATCGTTGGAATCAGAGAAAGCGTACTGGGTGGCGGTAACGCCCTTGGCCTCCAGGTACTTCTGAACCTCGTCCACCTGATACTGGCTGTTTGCCTCGGCAGAGCAGTAGAGCAGGCCCACCTTGGTGGCCTCGGGCAGCCACTCGGTGATCATATCCGCCTGCTGATCCAGCGGAGCCAGATCAGAGGTGCCGGAGACATTGCCGCCCACGGTGCCATCGAAATCGGTCAGGCCCAGAGCAACACCGTACTCGGTGACGGAGGTGCCCAGAATGGGGATGCTGTCGGTGGCAGCCTGTGCGGCCTGCAGGGCGGGGGTAGCGTTTGCCATGATCAGGTCAACGCCTGCGGAAACAAAGCCATTGGCGATGGTGGCGCAGGTTGCGGAATCGTTCTGGGCGTTCTGGAAGTCAAAGGTGACATTCTCGCCGAACTGTGCGGTCAGGGCATCCTCAAAGCCCTGGGTGGCAGCGTCCAGAGCGGCGTGCTCCACCAGCTGGCAGATGCCAACGATATACTTCTGGCCGTCAGCCGCTGCGGAAGAGGAAGCGGTGGAAGAAGCAGCCGTGGAGCCGGAGGAACCGCCGCAGGCAGTCAGGGCAGCAGCTGCGCCGCAGACAGCGGCGGCAGACAGGAACGAACGACGAGAAATTTTACGCATGATATTACTCCCTCAATTCTACTTTCGCGGCAACAGGACACCGCATGAAAGTCAGTATTCAAGCGGCCTGTCGCATTGCGCTGCCGCTTTACACTCGTGAAGTATATCACACTTTTCTCCTCAAAACAACCGGGGAACAGCCCGAATTATCAATCAAAGTAATTTTATCTATCACTTTTTTCGATGATTCTGTGCCGCATCTGCATTCCTTCGAGCTTTTTCAGCTCACCGCCCAGCCAGAGCAGATTTTCTTCCAGCTGGGGGCGGTACTCTTTTGCAAAGTCGTACCGGTAATACAGCGCCTGCCACAGCTTTTCCTGCATCCGCCGGGCAAACACCGGCTCAAACAGAGCGTCCAGCCGCTCCACGGTATCTTCCAGCGCCATGCACACCTGCGCCCAGCGCACATCGGTGGCCTCTCGGGCGGGCACATCGTACCGAGCCAGATAATCCCCCACTCTTGCCGCAATGACCTGCCCGCCGCACTGGGTGGGCTGCAAAAAGTAGGATACCTGCCCGTCCTTCGTGATCTCCTGCGCCAGCGGGTAAAGGGCGCAGACCAGTGGCTCGGCATCGTGGATGGCGCAGTGGTTCCCGGTGAGGAAGGGGCAGTTGCCGCGCTCCTCCTTCAGCGGGGCCAGCCGCAGCACCGGCAGGCGGCTGACCCGCCCGATGCTTCCCCGGCAGAACGCCCGGGCCACGGTGCGGGGCGGCAGGCGCAGGCGGGCCGCGATGCGCCACAGGTCAAAGCCCGACAGCACGATATCCTCCCGCCCCCGGCAGCAGCCGCCGCAGCCCGCGCAGGCAAACGAAAACGCCTCGTCCCGGGCAAGCAGGGGCGCGGTGCGGGTAAAATCGGTGCGGCCGCAGAGATCGACCTGTGAATCCTTGAGCATGATGGTTCTCCTGTTCTGTGAATGGTTTTGTTCCATTGTACCACAAAGCCGGGCACAGAAAAAGGGAGCGCATCCGCTCCCCTGTTCAGGCCCCCCGGCTCACACGGCGGTAGACCGTTACGGCATCCTCAATGTGGTAGGGCGCGGTGCTATGGTTTCCCCCCGCCCCGGCCGTGACCAGAATGTATTCCCTGCCCTTCACCTCGGCCAGACTGGCAAGGCAGAGCCCTGCTTCCCCGGTGTAACCGGTCTTGCCGCCCAGGATCCGGCCACGGTGCAGCTCTGTGCCGTCCAGCTGGCTCAGCAGGGTGCTGTGCATCGTGAACCCCTGCGGGTGGCAGTTGGTGGCCGGAACGGTATACCGCTCCGTGGTAAACAGCTTGCGGAAGGTCTCGTTCTGCAGGGCTGCTTCCGTCAACCGGGCCATATCCCGCACGGTGGAAACATGTTCCGGGTCGTGCAGGCCCGTGGGGTTGCAGAAATGCGTGCGGTCATTCCCAGCTCTGCCGCTTTCTGGTTCATCCGGGCCACAAAGGCTTCCTCGCTGCCGCTCACCTCCCGGGCCAGCGTCTCGCAGCACTCGGCCCCCGAGGGCAGCATGGCCCCGTACAGCAGATCCCGCACCGTGGCCGTTTCCCCGGCCTGAAACCCCGCCAGCGAGGCATTCTGGGCCTGCAGAGCCGGAAAGATCTCCTCGGGCAGGGTCACGGGCGTGTCGAGGTCCGGGTTTGCTTCTATGGCCAGCAGCGCCGTCATCATCTTGGTCATGGAAGCCGGATAGATCGTGCTGTCGGCATCCTTTTCGGCCAGCACCTCTCCGCTGTCGGCCCGCAGTAAAATGGCATGGGGACTGTTCAGCCCATCCAGCGTGAGCCGCCGGGGCCACAGCAGCAGAAGCAGGGTCGCCAGCACCAGCAGCCAGAACAGCCGCCGGAAGGCTCTGCGCCGGTGCTTCCGGCGGTGCAGTGAAGTTTTCATTCTCGTTCTCATCCCTTTTTGCAAAGTCAAAAGCGCTTTCACCCCTTAATACGGGACGAGAGCGCCTTTTTCTGCAAAAAGTGGGGCCACCCCACAAAAATTTGTGCAGCGGCCCCAAGCCAGTTTAGTTTTTTACCATTTTACGTCATCTACAAGAACGTGTTCAGTGCTGTGCCTTGTAGAACATGCTCTTGCGCTTACGCTCCAGCAGATAGCCGGCAGCCAGCAGAACACCGCCTGCACGCACCAGAACATCTGCCACCCAGTTGGTGGTACCGGTCTGGATCAGCTTGCCGCTCTCCGGGGCGGGCGTGGTCTTAGCGACTGCCTGCTCCACGGTGGGAGTGGTGGGCCGTGTATTCTGCACAGCCGGGGTAGTCGGCGTAGTGGGAGCCGGAGGAGTAGGATCGGAGTCCTTGGGCGTTTCCGGAGCCGGAGGAGTAGGATCGGAGTCCTTGGGCGTTTCCGGTTTCGGGTTCGTGGGGATCACAGGGTCGGTCACTTCCCGCAGAGCGCCGTAAATGGTCACGGTGTACTGTGCGGAGTCGGTGCCATCGACGGTTTCACCGGTGACCTTCACGTTGGAATCCGGGCCAAAGGCATCCAACACGCCCGCTGCTGCGGTGGTGTTGGGGTTGTTCTGGCTCTCATAGCCCCAGACGATGGTATAGGTCTTGCCCTCATACTCGTACTCGGTGCCATAGACCATATCATAGGCGCTGGGCGCACCCTCTGCCTGCTTTTCGTAGTTGCCCCAGATGAGCTTGGTGTTGCCCTCTGCATCGGTGGTCTTGGTGAAGTTCAGGCTCTTACCGTTCACCACCATATCCCGCAGAATAACGACCTGATCGCCATTCTCAGCGGTCTGGTAGGCAGTGTTGAAATTGTATCCGGCCTGCTTCAGCTCTTCCAGCGCCTTGCCGATGATCTCCGGGTCATGGGAACCGTCTACATCCAGCATATAGTTCAGTGCGGCGGCGGGCACCCACACGGAGAGATACTGCTTCCCGGTCTCCTTGTTCAGATCAGAGAGGTAGGTATAGGTTTCGCCGTTATAGGAAAGAGCATCGAAGTTTGCGTGGGTATCATCCTTGGTCAGCAGGAAATTGGTCAGCTTGTCGCCCTGCTTGTTCACCGGCCACAGGGTGTTATCGGCCTTGTAGTCATAGGTCAGCGTGCCGCCGGTAACGATGAGGTTCTGTCCCTTGTCACTCTTAGTGCCTACGATAGAGTTTACATCCACATGGGAGCCGTTCTTGATGGTAGTGGTGGAGTTGGTGCCCAGAGAATAGATACCTTTGAGGAAATTGCCCTCAGTGATAAGAGTGCCGTTATCCATGGTAAGAGTTGCACCGTTACCGAGAACAATAGCGCTTGCGCCTTTTGTAGCCTGCGAAAGGTGCAACTTACTATTTTGATCAACCAGAATACTGCTTGGATTCTTGCTTAGGTTAACACGCAGAGCATGAGCATAACCCTTCATTTGCAGATTATATTCGCTCTCTCCGGTAACATGCAGTTTGGTCGCACCACTCTGACCGCCAACAAACATCATACCAACACTGCCTATGGAGGTTACCTTGCTCTTGTCGCTGATTTCTACTTCATCAAAACCAGCGTAGATGCCAGTGGGAGCTTCCAATTTGACCTCGCTCTTGTTGGTAACTGTCAGTTTTCCCTTTCCGTTACTCTCGGGGCCGTAGATGGCAGTACCATTCTGAGCACTGACGCTTCCGGTGGAGTTGTCAAATGTGATGTTGGTGCCGCCTTCGGGAGCAACGGAGATACCCATGCCATTGCCGCTGATATTCACCTTGGAATCTTCGAAGGTGATGTCCCCGGCACCGCCCTCATAGTCAATGCCACGGCCATTGCTGTCAATGTTCAGCGTGCTGTCTTCTACGGTCAAGCTGGAACCGGTTCCTCCATAGATTGCAGAGCTCTGTGTTCCCTTGATCTCCAGTGTGCTGTCACCTGTTACCGTGATGTCATCGGTACTGTCAATGCCATAACCATTGTTGCCGTAGACTAAACCTTCCTGATCATTATCGATCTTGTAAGCACCGCTGCCCACCGTGTCAATGGTCAGGCTGGACTTGTCCTCTACGGTCAAATCGCCCCGCTGTACGATACCGCGTCCACCTTGCGTACTGGAACCTGCTTCTGTGTGCTTGATATCCACATCGGCATTGTCCGTCAAGGTCACATCAGAATCGTTAGAGATCACCATTCCGGTAGAAGTATGATCAATGTTCAGAGAGCCTTGGTCGCTGGTCTCGTCTCCTTTGATGGTCAGGGACGCACCCTCGCCACTGCTGTCATCACCTGCGTTTTCGCCGCCCACGCGGATGCCCTCCACATTGCGGTTGGGGCTGCTCGTTCCTTCTTTTTTCGCTTCTTCTGCTTCCTTGGCGGCATCCTCCAAGGCTTCCTTGCCATCAATGGTGTTTTCGCCCTTTAATGTAACTTCCACCTTGGAGCGATCCCGTGCAACAATGCCTGCGGTGTTATCTTTTTCGGTCAGATTGATTTTGGTATTATCCAGCGTCAGGTCAACATTGGTTTCCTTGTTTTCATCTTTACCATCCAGATTCACACCGATATCAATGCCGTTGCCGCCGGTGGTCAGGTTGGAATCCCTGACTGTCAGGTCAACAGCTGCACCCTCGCCCACCTTGATGATGGTTTTATCTTCTTTGGCATCTACGGGCACTTCTGTCTGGGTGCTGGTATCTACATTCACGCCCTCAACCACGATGGTTGCATCCTTCACATCCTCTTTGACGGTGATGGTGTTTCCAGTTGTGGTCTCAGCCGTGGGGCTGTTCTCTGCGTTGTTGGCAGCAGCATCGGTGGATTGTGTGTCATTATCCGTAGGCGTGGTTTCCTCTGTGCCATTGTTGGAGTTATCAGTGGATGGCGGAACTTCTCCCGTTGGCGCGTTGCCGTCCTTGACGTAGATCGTACCTTTATCCGCTTCATCCTCATTGACGTAGGTACGTTTGCCGTCCTCACCCTGATAACTGTACGCGCCGCGATCCTCATCCTGGTCAACAGTTATATCACCATTGCCCAAATAATACGTCACCGCAGAAGCACTGGGGCCAACTGCGCTCACTGCAACCGCAGTGGCCAGCGACATTGCTGCCAACTTGAATTTCTTGTTTGTCATTTTTCTTCTGCTCCTTTCCAGTTCATGCTCACATGATCGAAAAGTGGTGGTCAAACAGCAGGCCGATCCTTTGTCAACTGTTTTTTGCATGGGAACGCGTTTCTCCCAAAAGCGTTTCCAGCCTTATGATAGCACGCCGTACGAAAAAATCAGGCAGAAATAGAAACCTTTGGCAATTTCTTTGCCAGTGAAAGAAAATACTGCACAAAAACAACAAACCCCTGAAGAATTTCTTCCTCAGGGGTTTCATGTAAGTCGGCGACTACCTATTTTCACGCGCCGTTTCCAGCGAACTATCTTGGG
>ENA-UPWO01000676-UPWO01000676.1-human-gut-metagenome-genome-assembly--contig:-NODE-676-length-18893-cov-14.434790_pt1 | contig 18893 bp, 13 predicted proteins | sample MGYA00250056_ERZ773388 | MGnify/ENA primary metagenome ERZ773388 (study PRJEB29103, sample SAMN06112004) | human gut metagenome | biome: human gut; feature: ankylosing spondylitis patient; material...
GCGAATACAAGGCGAAGCATGAAGGCAGAATCTTTGCAAAGATCGGCACCTTCTTTCCGTCTTCGAAGACATGTTCCACCTGCGGTCACAAGCTCAAGGAATTGAGCCTTGCAACACGCAGCTGGACGTGTCCACATTGCGGCGCTCATCATGACCGAGACATAAACGCCTCTCTGAATATCAAACAGGAAGGCATAAGAAAGTTGAAGGCGGCTGGGCTGACCGTCTTGCGCTCGTAACGTCACGAGCCGTAGCCTGTGGAGACATGTAAGACCCGAACGATCGTCCGGGCTGTGTTGAAGAAGCAGGAAGCCTCGCCCGATTTGTTTTCAAATCGGACGGGGAGCAGTCACGGAATGATCCAATTGCGGTGCTGGGCGGTGATTCGATGATGGTTTTGCTTATGAACTTCAGGAGGAAGCTATATGGAAGCCAAGACATTCGTTCCCTCTCTTCTCGCCGTCGCAACGCTTGCCGCCTTTGCCTCGACCTGTACCTGTTGACTCGCGCTTCATCGCGGCGACGAAATGCCTGGCCTGGAAGGTTGGAGGCGAGAGGCCCTACTGGCTCATCGTGACGACCGTCGGCGCGCTCACCGACAAGCACGGCAACCGGTACCAATTCTCGCTTCGCGCACCCGCGTCCGAGTCGGATCGGGTGCCCGGATGGACCATGGACATGATTTCGCAATTTTTGGAGGCGCTCGAACACCAGCCGTGCAGGATGAGCCCAGCCCTCTCCTGTCCTCAGGAAGGGTTGAAGAAGCTTGACGGCACGCCGAGCAAGATTGCCTCGAGCTGCTTTTGCAGGGATGCTGACCTCGGCGCGTTCAGTTGCCGGGATGGAAAGTTCGAATTCGTGAGCCTCTTCGGGATGACGAAGGACGAAACCGAAGCCATGTTCGCGCTTGAGGCGAAAATGTGCTGGAATTCCTCTGGGTGCAGAGCACGCCGCACGGTCTGATGGACTTTGAGCGGGAGAGCCATCTCAATGCCGAGACTTCCCGGCGCCTGCGCGAAGAAGCGGCCGAGTCGGGTCGCGAATTCGGCACTTGGCACGCTGCATTCGAAGTGGTGGAAAAGTTCGGGAAGATTCGGCTCACGGTGCCGGCGGCCTCGCGCGGACAATTCGCCGAAGCATTCGGGTGCTGCATCATGCTCAAGGAGCCCATGCGGGTTGACAACGGCACGGACGTCGTGACGTTCGAGATGGGCGGCGAAGCACGAAGGGAGAACGGCGTCGTCACGATTCCCGTGAACATGTCCGAAGTCGCGAAGGTGTCGAAGGTGCTCGTCGAGGGCGGTCGGCACGCTCGGAAACAGAACGGCTATACGCTACACGTATAATGAGAATGCAGAAGCTGATGGAGACAAACATGACGACCAAGATCACCCAATTGCATACCGCGACGCTCTCAGCCATTCATGATGCCTGGGAGCAACTGCTCAAGAGCCGCGGGCTCGACTTCGTCGAAGGGCCGGCGGCGATCGTGGAGGCGGAGGGCGAAGCCTATCTGATTTCCTGGAAGGTGAAAGGACAGCGTCCCTATTGGCTCATTGTCACGTACGCCATGACGGGAGGCCTTCATCAGGGCGTGACTCGTTTTGGCATCGACGGACACGGCTTTGAGTTTTCGATTCGCGTCCCGGCCAAGAACAAGGAGCGGAGCCCGTCCGACAAGGTCTGCGCCATGCTGACCAACCTGATCGGCACAGCGCGCCGCGCGCCCGAGCACGTGCATTCGGGCTTTGCCGTCGTCAACAGCGTCAAAAGGGCCAATGGCAGGCATCTTGCTGACTTGGTGCTGCTGCTTTGCGACGACCGCGATCTCCCGGAAGTCCAAACGCCCAACGGCCGTGTCGCGTTCCTGGCCGCTCAGTTCATTACGCGCGAGGAGCTTGAGCTCTGCATGAAGGGCAATCCCGACTATTTTTCCGCCGTGCTTTGGGAAAAGACGACGCCTCACGGCCTTTCGAACTTCTGCCGCAAGCCCATCATTACGCCGCAAATCGAGGCGGCCTGCATCGAAGCGGACGAGAGCGGCCTCAAGGACGCAACGGATTTCCAAGGCGACTTCGAAATCACGCGGGATGCGCAGGGACGAACGGTGCTCGAGCTCGGCGAATCCGGGTTCGAGCACTTCCGGCGGATGCTGTGCAAGGTGCTTTTCCTACGCGAAGAATTCACGCTTCGCCATGAAAACAGTGTCGTGAGGGTAAAAAAGGGGTTCCCGACCGTGCGTCACGAAGGCGGCCTGCTTGAGCTTGCGCTCGATCAGGTTACGGCATTCGGAATCAGCGTGGCGCTCTCAGGCGGCCGCGCTTGGGAGGACGACGGGCTCGGGCTTCGGATTACGCTTCGCTGACGGAAGGGTTTGAGTCCGACCGTAAGCGTTGAAGAAAGGCCCGCCGGGTGTGCACGCCGGCAGTATCGGGCTAAGCCGTAAGCCGCCAAAAATCAATTTCCGTTCCCGAAACAGAACGGTTACCCTCTCAACTCGTCAGCGTATAAATCGTTAAGATCGTAAAGAACAAGATCGTTCCTATATTCAGCTTTCTTAAACCCTGATTTTGAAATGAAGCCGTAACGAATCGCTTTAAGCGGCGAAGCGTTCACCTGCTCAATCTCGGCCTCAATTTGGGCCGGTGTCATAGGCTGATTTCGGCATTTCACTTCGTAAAATGTGAATCCTGTTTGATCTTCCGTAACAACATCGAATTCACCGTTTTTCTTTAACTTCGGAATGTCATAGTAGTATCTTCCGATTTTAAAGAATGGAGGGGTGATCCTGTTTAATTTGTTGGATCGAATAAGGAATTCCCGACAGATGCCTTCAAATTGCTTGGGAATGTGTTTGGTGTCCAAATCGGGGCCAATGAACAAGTCGTAAAACTTTTCGGGATTCATGAATCCCATATGGCTGATGTTTTTGTAGATGTATTTATAGTAAAAGTGCACCATGTTGTCTCGGAAGACATACTGAGCCTTTTTGAGATTATCGGGCGCATTGATGGGATAGTCTTTCGAGATCAAATCCAGGGATCCCAACTGATTCAGAACAGAAGCAAGCGAGGAGGCGGGGAGCTTCGTATACGTAGCGATGTCGGAATACTTCCTCGCGCCTTGTCCGAGAGCCTCGAGAACAAGATTGGCGTTGTTCACCTTGGAAACTTCCGCAGCGAGGAACAGCGTGACCTCGTTTGAGAGAATCGCCTCAGGCAACAGAAAGAGTCTTATGAAGTTCTCTTCAACGGAAATGGACGGATCGATGAGCGAATTGTAATAGGGGATGCCGCCCAATGCTGAATAAATCTTTATTTTATCTTCGTTGGAATAAGAGGCATAGAATTCAGCTGATTCGTAATAATCCATCGGATGGAGATTCATGACGAACGAAGAGCGGCCGTAGAGGGGGCTTTTGTAGGCGAGTATCCCCTTCATAATGTCAATGTAAGATCCGCAGAGGATTATTTTTAATTTCGATTCCCCCTTGTATCGATCTACCAAGGCTTGAAGAATACTGTCGAAACCGGGAATCAAATCCCGCAGGAAGGGATATTCGTCGAAGACTAAAACGGTGGCGTCAGATTTACAGAATTTGAATAAGAAGTCGATGGCGTCCTCAAAGTTGTCAACTGCAAGAGGCGGAATGCCCAACTTCAAACCCAACAACGACATCAGCTGACGGAGATTATTTTCTTCCGACGTTTGCTTGCACTCCAGGTAGATGAAGGGCAACCCAGAGCGCTTGAGCGATTCCTTGATCAGGAGGCTTTTCCCCACACGCCGACGGCCGTAAATCACGCCAAGATTCGTCGACGCGTTTGCGTAAAACGCCGACAGCGTCTGAAGTTCGGACTTGCGTCCATAAAAGTTAAATTGAGTCATCGTAGGGACATCCGGCTTGGGGGTGAGCAGTGAAGTGCGCTTGCGAATGGCGGAGTTTGGTTTGCTTCCAAACAATGTAGTAAAACTCACCGCAGGCGTCTGAAGTAAATTTTACTACAACTGTAAGAAGTAAGTTGCGATGATTCGTCTTCGAACTTGAGTCGACTCCGCAGCGAATTCATAACGCTTGTCGTAGGCAATGCGGTCAATGAGATAGGGTTCCTTGAGATCAGAGTTGAACGCTGCAAGAGCCATGTCGAGGCCAACAGCTTCGTATGCGATCGATGTGTCGAGTATTGACAGGGGGCGCTTTCTAGCCATGATATGGACTCCAAGAAAGCTTGTGACAAAGAGTCGATTTCGTACCTTCGTCTCGCTGCAGCAGTCTTTGCCGGCGCAGAACTGAAGGCGTGCAGGGTTCTTTGACGACCTCGAATTCGATGCCGTCGGCGGCTTGGACGCAACATCCTGACCAACTTGACGAAAGCAGACTTTCAGTCAGCCGGGAAGAGATGCGCAGCCGCATCGAGGGTTGCAGTGGGAAAAAGTCAAGGGAGCGGAAGAAGGGAGGAGCTGCTCCCTCGCGACCTTGCGATGCGAGGGAGCGTTCCTTCTGGTCTGCTGAGGGGACCGATTACTTGGATGAACGCCTGGGGCGCTTGAGCGAGACGGTGGAAGTTCCGCACTCCTCCTCTGTGTCGGACTCGTCTTTTTTACGGCGGGCCTTCGTAGAAGCCACCTCTTCCATCGCTTCTTTGCTGGGCGTCTCAAGCTTTGAGCCGTGCTTATGCCTGGGTTCCGCGATCAGGATCGAAGTTGCCAGTTCGTCCTCGGTGATGCCGAGGGCTTTGCACAACTTGACGGCGCACGTCGTGGTGCAAGTGCGGGTTTTGGCAATCTTCATGATGTGGTGTTCCGTGAGGCCTGCGGCTGCAGCGAACTCCTTGTACGTAGTGTAGTTGCGCTTCTTGATGAGAAGCTTAAGAGATTTTGGGACGGGATCGAAATCCGAGGCCACAAGCACCGTCCTGATTTCTTCAAGGGACACATTCAGGGCCTTGGCAAGCTTCATCCCCGTCGAGTCCGTGCAGCGGCGATGGAGGGAGATCGTATTCATGGCGATCGGGTCGAAGCCGTGGACCTCGCTGAAATGGTTCAGCGTCTTGTAGCCATGCTTGACAACGCACTCCTTAAGAGTGTCGGCGGGCTCGGCGACGACGGTGCTGGGCTTCGAGCAGGAGGGCAGCGTGAGCGCCGCGTGCGCTTCCATTATGAGGGCCGTGTCGAGACGGAGGTGGAAGGTGATGAGGGCAAGCTCATCCGGGCAAAAGACCTTGCTCTGGAGCATGTCCTCGACCGCGGACATGTCGAGGCGAAGCTCCTGACAGAGCATCTCAACGGTGAGGCCGGCTTCATGCAGGGCACGATGAATGACCAGGTTGAAGTAGTCGGCGGTATCAATCGGGAACCTGGGACCGTTCAACTGGATGGTCGCGTAATGAACCTGTTGACGGTCGATGGCGTCGAGAGAATTCAGAGTAGGCAGTTCAAACATGGAGCTACTGAGGATTAGGTTGATGGGAGGAGAAGCGAAGTCGAAATGACGAGACGGCACCGGGAGCGATTTGGGCATTGTGGGCTTAAAACGACTGTGTATCCGTCGGATGAATGCCGGGCTGTGCGCCGGCCGTTGTGCGCAGGTGCTGCCTGCGGAGACTCGTCCTGTCGGGTGAGATTTGAGAAGGACGGGGAGATACCAGTGGTTGTATCGGGAGAGGGCAAAAGTTGTTCATGATGATGGTCGATGCAAGAATGGTTTTGTATATATATAAAATGTGAATATAAATACGTCTCAGCGCGGATGAGTCGATGTCGTCCAGTCAGTGATTGCACTCTACTACAACGTGAAACAAAGATCAAACTCACTGGGCAGCGGTTACTTCCTTTTAGACAGCTTTGAGGTTGTGATTAACAGAGTGTTTCATGAGTTGGTTGCTGGTTAGCGATCGCTTAACTTCGGCAGTGGCTCAGGCTTTGACAACGAATACACTATTTACCCAGTGGTTAGTAGGAAATAGCTTGCGGCCCTGAAAAAAGTTAAAGCTAGTATTTACACCTAGGTGATCACCCTAGATGGGGACGTGTTATGGATGATGCGTTTTTACAACACTTTCTTTCGTGGACGGGTTTCAGTTGATGCTTTCCAACGAAGGTGCCCAACAGAGGGAGCCGGGCTGCGCTGTTTGAGAGCTGGATCCAGATGAGAGGAGGGGGCGGAGGAGAAGGGTCTCGAGGCGTGATGTCAAGACGTCCGTGCAAGCAGTCTGTTGCGAGGAAGGCACTGTTGCAGAGTCCTCAGTTTTCAAAAATAGCGGTTGAAGGTAAAATAAAACTATTTGTAACTACATTCACCGTTTTTCCCTCATGACTGAAACCGAAAAAGAAGAAAAAAACAAGGCTGCGTACCTTGATTTGCCGAATTTCTGGTTGACGAGCCGTCCCTGGCTCATGCTTGCCTTCATCGGCGCATTCATTTTCTGTCAGCTTCTCGTCTTCAAGCACGGCTTCCCCGAATCAACTCTTGAGACGCTTATTTCGGCCCAGGGGACGTTCTTCTTCTCCGTCTTGATTGCAGCGGTGGGGCTTATAGCTGCCGTCTTCTTTTTCTTCCGCTACAAGTTCCTCTGCGATGAGCTCGAGAAGGCCGAGAAAATGGTGTCTGGTGCTCGGAACGACGGCCAAAGCATCGATTTCCTGGCGCTTGAAGAAGGTTTTGCAACTCTCGGCAAACCTTTTCCTGAGCTCTACGCCGAGTACTCGCGCTCGGTACGGCCGCTTCGCAGGGAGGATGGCTCGTCCGAGCTCTCCAAGGTCGACATGGACGGCCTCACCGACTTCGTTTCGCTTCGTCCCTCAGCCGATTTCTTCAATGAGGATACGCTCTATTACAGCCGCATCAATGTGCCGCTCTACCAGAGCGTGCCCGGCATCCTGACGGGGCTGGGCATTCTCTTCACGTTCGTAGGCCTTGCTGCCGGCGTCTCGCTTGCAACTCGCGGTCTCCTGCCCGCGGACGCCGCTTCTGCCGCTGGCATCGGTTCCATGAACGTCGCCGAATTGCTGAAGTCCATCGGCAATCTTCTTGATGGCGCAGGTCAGGCCTTCATTACATCGATCGTCGGTCTCTTCATCTCGTTTTTCTTCAGCTCCTGGCTTCAGGGCTGCGAGCATAATGTTCTGAGCCGCATCGAAAAGCTGAACGCTAAGCTTGCGAGCTATATCACCCATGCCGATCCCGAAAGACTGGCGCTCATTCGCACGATGCGCACGATCCGCCAGGAGGAGCTCATGCGCAGCTTTTCCGAACACTGGGACATGATGTCGGACAAGTTCATCGAGAAGCTCGGTAATGTCCTAAACGAACAGTCCACTGCCCAGACGTCGGCTCTCGTTGGCGCGATTGATGCGCTGCGCGATTCATTCGATAAATTCTCCGAAAAGCAGTCTCAGGCCATTACTGATGAGGTTCGTCAGGCCATGGAAGAGTTCTCGGTCATGCTGAGCAAAAACATGCAGGACATGACCGCGTCCTTTGCTCAATCGGCTGAGGGCGTCGGCAAGGCGGTTGAGGCACTTGACGTCGTGCTTTCCAGCACCAGGGAAGTCATGACCTCCGTGTCTCAGGAAGTGGGCGACACGATGAAGGCCTTCTCTCAGGAGGTGGATGCGCTTGACAAGAAGGTCGCCGAAAGGACGGCCTCGATCGAAGCACACCTTGAGGCCATGAACAGGCACTCGGCTGAGATTGCCGAACGCATTGAAGCTGTCGGCCTTGCGCTTGTCGAATCGGCCGAGACCGCAGGCACGGGTTTTGCCGAAAAGGTCGACACGGCGGTCACGGGTTTTGCAGACAAGGTTCAGGGTGCGGGTGACGACTTGGTCAAGACCGTTGAGTCGGTTGGTGGCGTCGTGCATGAAGCCTTTGTACAGGCCGGCAACACGGTCACCGAAAGGATGGGCGCAGCCGCACAGGAATTCTCCGACAAGATCGTCGGAAGTTCGGTGGACGGCGCAGAGAGGATCCGCGAAACGTTCGAAGCGATCAACGAGCGCGTCTCGGACTTCGGCTCGGCCATGGCAGAACTCAACGACCGGCAAAGGGCGCTCACCGAGCAAATCATCGAGGCAGGCAAGGAAGTCAGGACCGCTGCCTCCGATCTTTCCCTCTGCATCCAGCGATGCACTGACGCGCTTGACAAGTCCACCACGCTTCAGGCAGACGGCGAACAGATTTCCCGCGACATGTTCGATCGAGCGCGCGAAGTCTGCTCGATGATTACCACGACCTCCGAGGATTCCCTCAAGAAGGTCACGACGTCTCTCACTGAATTCGTTCAGACGGCCGACATGCTCAAGAACAATGCCGAAAACATTGAAAAGCTGCTGCTCGAAAGCACGGAACGTCTTGGCTCCGCTCTCATGAGGCTCAATGACGCCGTCAGCACGAACATGTCCGTGACGGACCAGAGCCTTTCGGGGGCCATCGACAGCATGAGCTCCGCGCTCAAGGAATGGACGAGCATGCAGGAAAACGCGACCGAGAAGCTCTCGGCACGCACCGCTGAATTCAAGGAGTCCGTTGACTTGATTGCAGAAGCGGCCAGGACGCTCGGCGGCTCCGTCGGAAAGCTCAGTCATGCGACTGAGGCGGCTGCCAAGAAGACAGAAAAGGATGCCTGATGATCCGTTCCGTCCGAAAAAAGCACAGCAGGCCCGAACGCGTCAACTACCTCGCCAGCGTTTCCGACCTCATGTCGGCCCTTCTCTTCGTCTTCATTTTGACCCTGGCCGTGGCCATCATTCAAGCCAGAACGGCTGCCGGCAGGGCGGATGAGGAGGCCAGACATGCGAAGGAGGCTGCGGAAAGAGCAAGGGTTGCGCTTGAGAATCTCAATCAGGTTCAGGGACGCCTCACAATCGTTGAAGAACGCCTGGAAGGCAATTCACGTGCCCTTAAGGCGTTCCTGGAGCAGTTGAAGACGTCGCTCGAAGAGCAGGGCATCATGGTCGACATCGATACGGTGCGCGGCGTGCTCCGCGTTCCTGAATCCGCCGTCACCTTCGGCGTTGGCCTCAATACGCTTGACGACTCGAACCTTGAGAAGGTCAAGATAATCGGTAACGTTCTTGAGAAGGAGCTTCCCTGCTATCAGCCTTTGTCCATGAAGGAGCCGCATTGTCTGGGAATGAACCCAAATGGGAATACGCTCGACGCCGTCTTCATCGAAGGCCATACCGACAACCAGACCTATAGAGGCGACTTGACGGGCCGACGCAATCGACTGCTTTCGACATCCCGCTCGAGTGCGGTCTTCGACGCGATGGTGGTGGGGCGTCCCGGTCTTGAGGGGCTTACGAACATCAGGAACGAGAGACTCTTTTCGCTCTCGGGTTACGGTGCCTCCCGCCCGTTGCCCGGTCATGAGCACCCGACCCCGACGAACGATCCCGCCAACCGTCGCATCGAGTTTCGCTTCATCATGACGCCGCCTGCCATCAGCAAAGAGGAAAGCCGCCTCATTCGATCGGACGCAGAGACGGTTCACGGGAGCTGACCATGCTCACGGATGAAAAGAAGGCAATGATGCTTGCCAGCTTTGACGTCTTCAGGCGTCCCACGCCCAAAATGTATCGCATTCAGAAATCTCATGACCTGGCGGTGCATTACTGGGGGCTAGGCGTTCCACTCACTCATAACAGTCTCAAGGAACTCTGGTTCAAGCTCTATCGTGAGCGCAGGGCTGCCGTCTTCAACGATCGTGAGCTGAGCAACCTTTGGCGAGTCATCTTCACGACGGTTGCGGATGGCCTGTTGCCGCTGATCGACAGCCCTGAAGCGCTGTCCATTGTCGTGGATGCCCTTCGTGAGCGTGGAAAGGCGGACAAATCGGAAGACTTCCTCCGGAAGTGGTTTGACTACTATCCCGGTCCCGGGAGAGTGCCGCTCGGAGGGCGCAACTCGATGGATGCTTTAGTCGCATCCGTGCCGAAGGTTCAGCCTCTGGCACAGAACGGCTTCTTTTCCGAGGGCGGTCCCTTTCGAGCCGCCAACTTGCTCCGCAAGGATGAAAACCTGTCTGAGGGCGTTGTGCGCGTGGGCGCAGGCTTCATCACGGCCGAGTCCCGATTCACCCGATACGTATGGGTGGAACGTTTTCCTTATTACAGCGACATGATCGCGCGCGGCGTGCACAAAACCGATGACGAAATGCGGGCGGTCCTCAAGTTCATTACCGATGATTCGATCGACCAGGGCGGAAAACTGAGGGATCCGACCATGTTGGTAGAGTTCACCGATGCAATGCTCGGCCACTTTTTCAAATTCCCCGAAGATGTCCCGAGCGCCGGCATTCGGCAGGAAATCATGTGGATTTTCGACCGCCTGCTCGGCTCGCGCAAGGATCCGATCAACGCCAGCAGGTGGCACCCGATTGCAGGGAAAGTCTCGGAGCTCTTCGACTTCTGGGAAATGGGGCTGGAGCTCGAAAACCTGTTCGACTTTGCTCGAGATGCGGTTGAGGGTGGTAGCGCGTACGACTCGAATACAACTGCAACCCGGCACTGGACCGAACGCCGTGAATTCTGGCTTCGCTACTGGAGAGCCGGACGGTTCAAGAAATGCAGGGTTTATGCGGCTTCCCCAACGCGCCATGCGGAGCTCGTCAAGCGGTTCAAAAACAAATATCCTTCGTTGATCAGCCGGCTTGGAGTTCTGAACGGCCGCACCGGGCCATCGTTCCTGATGTTCCTTTTCGAACTTCGGGGCGATGTGGTGATTTCTGAGTTTTCTGACATGGGTAAGGTCAGAGTCGGCTACAGAACTTCCAAGATCACCACGACCAGAGGTACCATCCATTGGTGGGATCTATTGTCCAAAGAGTACGTAAAGTACGACTTTACACATTCCGGTGATTGGAAGCAGCAGGCTGATGCTGCCATCGAGGAATTGACCCACGAAAGAGTTCCTCGATAAGGTGGAAAGGAAAGAAGACAGATGTTTGGCTTAAAGAAGATTTTCGGTTTCTCCAGCAAGGAGGAGCCCGCAACGCTCGCGTATGTTCGTCGCGGCACCATGGAGCCTGAAGCATTTGCCGTGCTCAGGAGGCACCTTCTCGCGCTTGAGGCCGAAAAGGCCTCCGCCTGGGAGGCGGCGCCCGATGAGGATCCGCGCGCAGCATACCGCCGCTTTCTCAGTCTCACTGACTGTCGGCATTCGTTCGTGGTTGCGTTGGAGCAGAACGGGCGAAAATTGCCTGTCGGCGAATGGGCGAAAAAACATGAAGGTGCAGCGAGGCTCCTTGTCCTCGTTGACAACGAGCTTGCCGTTCTTGTTCGTGAAGATGATGCAGACGCTGTCGAGGTGTCGGACATCGTGCTCTCGGGCCTGAGCGCCGCCGACTTGAGGCGACTTGATTTTGTCAATCAGGGCGACATTGCACTGGCTCTCGAGCAGACGGGCGTTCCCGGAACGGCTTCGCGAACGGTCACGATGTCCTGGATGCACAACCGCAGGCGTCTTCTCGTCGCTGAGGCGGAAGGCATGCTGCTCAAGACGGGACGCCGCCGCTTTCTCATTCCCCCCAGGTTCTTCTTCACCGTCGATGCAATTGATCGCTATCGCGCACAGATTGCTGCCGCCTCGTCGCAAGACGAATGCCGAGCCGCCTGGGCAGGCTTGAGTGAATGGCTCCATGAGACAGGCGACAGGTCACTGAGCGAAGCTGCCGGTTCCACCCGCATGTTTACGGCGGGACAGATCTCGCTTGCCATCGACAAGAAGACGGGTGAGATTCGTCCGTACTTCCTCAGGGCCAATTCGACGCCGGGGAGCGAGCGCAAGAACTTCGAATCCCTGATCTCCGACACGCAGGGTCGAAGGGTCCGAAATCAGATCGCCCCTGACGGCAAGGTACCCAGCTATTTCATCCTCGGGCAGGGGGCTTATCTTTTCATCCCTGATGAAACACGCCTTGTCCTTGAAGCAGTAGAGTCCATTGCCCGCAACGGTACGCCTGCCGACAAGACGAGGCTCCTCGCCAACCCGCACCGCGAGATCATGAGGCACCTTGAGGGAAAGCTCCCCGAAGCTGAGCTTGAGGCTCTTGTCGACGATGCCTTCATTGAGTCGCCCGAATTTCTGAGCGACCGTGTTGAAGCTTTCGGTCCCTGGTCGCCCAAATCGCTCGGCTTCGTTGAACCGTGCAGTGCGTCATGGTTCGGTGGCGACGAAGTGAACCGCTGGACCGTCATGGTGGGCGGTGAATTCTTCACGGGCACGCAGGCCGAGATCGACGCCCTCGTTCAGAGCGTCGAGAAGGCGGTGGTAGCCGGCGAGCCCATGGTTGACGTTGCCGGGCGACAGGTGCCCACAGACGCAGTAGACCTCGAGAAGCTCAAGGCCTTCGCCGACGGTGTCAAACGCAGGACGAAGAACGAGGATGGCGGTGAAAATCAGTCCCAAATCACGGACGAGACCGAGGATGATGTGGAGATCCTCGATGAACCCGTCAGGCCCGTTCGTTATGGCCCTGTTCTTCAGGACAACCTTGAGGTGCTCCAGTACGTTGCTTCGCGCAACCGAAGAGACGCATTCACGCACGAGCTCACGGGCCTCAGTCCCGAGTTCCGACTGCTGCCTCATCAGACGGAAGCCCTCGACTGGCTCAAGGATCTCTGGAACCGCGGCGTTCCGGGAGCGCTTCTTGCCGACGACATGGGCCTCGGTAAGACGCTTCAGTGCCTCTCCTTCATCCGTTGGGTCATTCAGGGCCTTGAGGCGGAGGACCATCCTCGTCCCGCGCTTGTCGTTGCACCCGTGGGCCTCATCGAAAACTGGAGGCTCGAAGCCGAGAAGTACTATCCCCGCAGTCTGAAGAGCCCCGACATCCTGACGGGCCAGAAGGCAGCGGCCGCGCTGAGGCTCCCGCGACCTGAACTTCTGTCAAGACTTGAGTCCGCCGACTGGGTGCTGACCAACTATGAGACGGTCCGCGACAAGTTCGAGCTCTTCGGCTCCGTCAACTGGAGCGTCGTCGTCTTTGACGAGGCGCAGAAGATCAAGAATCCCGTCGCGCTCATGACAGAAACCGCCAAGTCGCTCGAAGGCGGCTTCACGCTCATGATGACGGGGACGCCCGTCGAGAACTCCTTTCAGGATCTTTGGTCCATCATGGATGCGGCGGTGCCGGGATTCATGGGATCTCTCTCCGATTTCATGAGACGCTACGGCGGCGACGCCGACATCGAAGAGGCGGGCGCAGAGCTCAATGCTGCGCTCACCGGCGCCTCCATGGATGGCGAGAAGGGAAAGTCCGTGAGACTGATGCTTCGGCGCCTCAAGGCCGAGCGCATGAAGGACCTTCCCGTCAAGACGCAGAATGTCGTGGCGTGTCCGATGCCCGAACAGCAGGCGAACGCCTATCGGGCAATCCTCTCCGATATGAAGCTTCATCGGGAACGAAAGGAGAACATCCCGATCGCCGTGCTGCAGAGGCTCGCCAACTGTTCCCTCTCGCCCGTTCCGCTCTTCGAAGACGTGGAGCTCACCGACTCGATGATCGCGGATTCGGGGAGGCTTACGGCCTTCTTCAGGATACTTGACGACATCGCTGCCCGTCGCGAGAAGGTTGTGGTCTTCGTCCAGCACTTCGACGTGCAGGACGTTGTTGCACGTGCGATTCGCGCCCGCTACGGTCTCGACCACATGCCGGGCAAAATCAACGGCACCATGCCGCCCGCAGCTCGTCAGCGGGTAGTGACCGAATTCCAGGACGGAAGACCCGGATTCGATGCGGTCGTCCTGACGGGACGTGCCGCAGGCACCGGGCTGACGCTCACGGCCGCAAACCATGTCGTACATCTCGAGCGCTGGTGGAATCCTGCGGTTGAGGATCAGTGCTCGGATCGCGTCTACCGCATCGGCCAGACGAAGGACGTCATGGTGCACGTGCCGCTCGCTGTGTTCAGGGAGGAAGTTGATCCCGCAGACAGTCCGTTCGACGTGACGCTCCATCAATTCCTCGAAAGGAAGCGCTCTCGAAGCCAGAGCGTTCTGGCGCCATCATCATCAGGGAAGGGCGATCAGGAATTCATCGAGAGCTTCTTTGGGAAGAAGGCGGATTGAAGCTGGAAGGGCACTTTGGTTTAGTCTGATGTGTAAGTCGACCAAGAGCCCCCTCCTGACCAAGGGCTTTCGAATCCTCAATTTCCAGGTTGTGAACAATGGCAAATGAAGAAGAATGTTGGCGAGCGCGTTATGGATCAAATGGCCGAGATGTACCAGAAGAATTGGGAGAAGCGCGGGGTTTGAGGCGTGTTGTTCCCGCGCGACGTTGAAGAACTCAAGTGATTGACCGCTAGGCGGCACCTTGAGGGCAAGGTCTCGGCGGGCACGAACCAAAGAGAGGGCAAGGCGCATTGTTGCGTAGGGCCTTGCCCTCTGGCGCAAATTCAGTATTCCGCCAGAGCGGGAGCAACTCTACTGAAAAACTTGATGAAAGTAGCGGAACATCCGTTCTACGACGTTATCTTGTGGACAGAGCATCCACCTGCTTCATAAGGTCTTCAACCTTTGCAACGATACGAACTTGTTCCTTAGTGGAAGGTAGAGGGATCCAGATTTTTCCCCAACGTGATTTATTGATAATAGGAGTCGCCGTTCCCGTTGCATTCCTCCATACTTCATCTTGGAAGTATGGAGACCTCATAATAACAAACAAGTATTCTGGAAGCGCCAACTCCTCATTACAGACAATTGCGTTTATCTGCTGATTAAAAGAAACTTCCCTATCACATAGCGCTACCTTGCCTATACTTCCACCAATACATACCATTAAAAGAGTTTTCTCAGGCACTAATCTCGCCACTTCATAAGCTGCAGTAGAAAGTCCGTCTTCACGATATGTAAGCAAGCAATGATCAATGTCGCCAGGCTTAACGAAAGGAATATCGCTTCCAAAATATTCCTTCTTACTTGTTGATGGAGTTGCCCCTGTGTGCGTCTTCCCCACGGAAGCTAATGTCACCCACCTCCACGACTCAGGAATTTCAAACGGCACTTCCTCCGACGCAGCTCCAATCTGCTCGACAACGCCTTCCTCAGCCATCTGCGGAACAAGCTTGCCTTGGATGGCTTCCTGAAGAATCTGTCCTCTGAGAACACCTGCAAGCGTCTGAAGCTCTTCATAGGCCTTCTCTGCGCGGTCAATCTCTGCAAAGGCTTCTTCAAGCTTTGCGACAATACGTTCCTGTTCCTCTATAGGAGGCAACGGGAATAGCACAGAGGAAAGAAGCGCATTACTGAGATTGGCAATATTAGTTGTTTGTGTTGATAAGTTCGCAAAGTATCGAGATTCAAAAAGAAACTGAAAAAAGTAATAAACAAAGATTGGATTAATCTCATCCTTCTTTACACGAGCTACAGTAAGGAAGCCGCCAAAAGATACTCTGGGCTCGCCACCCTTCCAAATAATGCTTTTGCCGACTAATTCTTTTGAATTCGCAGATGAAATTACAACATCGTTCTTTTTGAGATACTGACGATCTTTTTTCACATACGTTGACGGAACAAATACATCTGCAGCTAGGTTATGCCTCTTTTGTACAGATCCTGTGGTTAAGCAACGAACAATACCTTCTGAAAGAGCACTTCGTTTAGCTGAGGCAGGAAAAGTTACCCCTCGAATGAACTCAAGAATTTCATCACTTCGAACCCAGACCCATTTCCGAGGAAGTTCATGAGGCACGTCCGACGTAACGATCGGCATGATATTCACGGATTTCTCTTCATCGAACTGAGGAACAAGTTGTCCTCGCATCGCCTGTTGAAATAACAATGCCCTGAGTCGATCAAAGTTCATGACGCAACTCCTTCTGAAGCTTGTCGAAAGCTTCCTGAATAATCTTCACGCGCTCTGCCATACGCTCAAAGACTTCATCCATCGTCAGGCACTCTTCCTCGCTCTTGACTTCCGTCATCCACGTGATGTCAAGATTGACCTGGTCACGCTTCAAAAGCTCTTCAGCAGGATACTTGCGCCAGCGACCGTTCGGATTCGAATCCTTGTCGTAGGTTTCCTTGCGCTTCGTCATATCATCCGAGCAATAACAGGCTACGAAGTCGTCGAGATGCTTGCGCATAAGCGGATTGGAAACCAGGGTGTGCTTGACGTCGGTACGATAGTCGTAGTACCAAACGTCCTTCGTCGACTCACCCTTCGTAAAGAACAACACGTTCGTCTGAACGCCTTGGGCGTAAAAGATCCCGGTCGGAAGACGCAGGATCGTATGAAGGTTAAAGTTCTTCAGCAGCTGTTCACGAATCGGCGCACCTTCACGTTCAAAGAGGACATTGTCAGGAAGCACAACGCCTGCACGGCCACCACGCTCAAGCAAAGTCATGATGTGCTGCACGAAGTTCAGCTGGTTGTTCTTCGTTTCAATGATGAAATCAGGACGGTTGATTTCAACGGAACCTGACGCGCGAGCACCGAAGGGCGGATTGGCCAACACGACTCTGGACAGATCCTGCGGTTCCTTCAAAAGCGAGTCTTCGCACTTGATCGGGCTGCTGTGCATCCCGACGCCATGCAGATACATATTCATCGAGCCCATGGTGACAACGAGTGGCGTAATGTCGCAACCGTGAAGCGCATCGTTACGCAGGAATCGCTGAAGCTTTTCGTCCAACGACTGATCCTTCATATGCGCGAAGGCAGAAAGCAGAAAGCCACCCGTACCGCAGGCGGGGTCCGTAACCGTTTCGCCGATCTTCGGGTTCACCACATCAACAATGGCATCAACAAGAGGACGCGGCGTGAAATACTGTCCTGCACCACTCTTCTTATCCTGACCGTTCTTCTGAAGAATGCTTTCATACAAAGCGCCCTTCACGTCGCCATCCATCAGCAGCCACTGTTGCTGGTCGATAAAGGAAATGAGCTTCTCAAGGTAGACGGGACTTTCAATACGGTTGGCCGCCTTCGTGAAAATCGTGCCGACAAGGCCGTGTTGACGACTCAGAACATCCAGCGTCTGTTCGTACTGATCGAGCAGGTCTTCCCCGGTTTCCTTGAGCAGATCTTCCCAACGGTAGCCATCCGGCACAGCAGAAGCTTCCAGGAAGAACTCTACGCGCTCACGGTCCATCTTCAAAAAGAGTAGATAAGTTAGCTGCGTGAGATAGTCGGTGAAGCCTACGCCCGCACCGGCCATGATGTCGGCCAACTGCCAGACCTTTTTCGTAATGGAAGCTTCCTTTGCTTGTGTATCAGTCATTTCTCTTAGGCTGCCTTGAGAATGAATTCGTTGAGAGTAAAGAGTTCCTTGTTCGCCGCATCAGCAGACTGGCAGAAACGGATCAGACTGCCGGCCACTTCCGGCATTGTCTGAATCAAACCGCGAATGTCGCAACTCCCGTTCTGCGCAATGTAGACCGCAATTTTCTTGAAGAGCTCGCGTTGCTCCGGTGTGATGGAACGTTGTGCTTGACCGCACCAAAGTGCGAATCGCTGCGCCGCCAATGAGGTAAGCGTGTAGAGCGAATCGATCTGTTTGAACGCGTAGCGAACTAACTGAATCAGGTTCGTGACGGCCTGCTGATCGCTTATCAACGGCTTGATCATATCGGGATTGAGCAGAGCGTAATCGTTCCACAGGCGACCGACACGGAACCCCGGGAGGGATGCCGAGAGCTTCTTTTCCAGGTCGTCGATGGCGGCTCGCGTAAGTTTTCCGGTCTCCTGGTTGTAGATCATGCGCAAGGCTTCAATGTCGTCACGATGCGCTTCGACATACGCCTCAAAAGCCTGCGTCGAAGCCTGCGCATCTTCCGTCGAAAAGCCGGCAGAGATGACCGTATCGGTTTTCCCGACCACTTCCTTCACGTAACCCTTGGCGATTTCCACCAACTTCTTGCGGGCAGGAATGTTGGTGAGCAGGTCATGCACGACGGCCATGCGTTCGTGGTTGTCATCCGACGCGGACGTGAAGGGCGGAAGCTTTCCTTCCTCCAGCACATCCATGATGATCTTTGCCCATTCAAGAGGGGAGGTCTTCGATAGTTCGTCATATTCCTGCAGATCTTCCGGATCTGCTCGATGGCCGAGACAACTCAGTTTCGAAGCCAGCAGTTGGAAGTAGTCATCCGGCAAATAACCCAGAGCCATCTTTTCGAACAAGGCTTCAAGCGTAGGATTCAACGTCCGCTCGTCCTTTTCATCCAGGCTAGGCACAAACTTCTCGCTTTCCGTCACACCGACCGCATCAATGAGATAGAAAAGCTCCTTTGTGACCGCATTGGGCGTCACACTCTGGAGCTGCGATGGCGAAATGGTTCGGCATCCTCGGCCCTTCATCTGGGCGTACAGCGTCTCGGAATGCACGTCATTGAGGAAGATCAGCACCTCCAATGGACGCACGTCCGTACCGGTAGCAACCAGCGTCACCGTCACGGCAATACGGAAGTCCACGTCATAGCGAAACGATTTGATCAGCTCATTGGTGTTCCCGCACGAATAGGTGATTTTCTGCACGAACTTGTCGTCCGTGCGACCGAAGACTTCCTTCGCAATATCGACGATCAGTTGCGCATGCGCTTCGGAGACGGCGAAGATCAACGTCTTCGGCAGATAGTCGAAGTTCGCCTCTCGTTCAGGATAAAGCTTCGTGTAGACGGCTTCCTTGTATTCCTCAAGGATCTTGCGAATCTGGTCGCGCACGACAATGCTGCGATTCAGCTTGTTCTTGTCAAATTCCCGCTCGGAAACAGCAATCTGCTCGTGCTTTTTCGCATCGAGACGATTGGTGACGGCCAACACGTCGCCAGCATCAATCGTGCCGCCTTCTTCCGTGAGCTCGGTTTTGATGCGATAGATGCGATACCCGACGTTCACGTCGTCCAACACGGACTGTTCGTAGGTGTAGTTCGCTACGCGGTTGTTGTCGAA
>ENA-UPWO01000681-UPWO01000681.1-human-gut-metagenome-genome-assembly--contig:-NODE-681-length-18827-cov-18.568107_pt1 | contig 18827 bp, 7 predicted proteins | sample MGYA00250056_ERZ773388 | MGnify/ENA primary metagenome ERZ773388 (study PRJEB29103, sample SAMN06112004) | human gut metagenome | biome: human gut; feature: ankylosing spondylitis patient; material...
GAAATCCCCATGGCATCCATAGCCTGTTCTGGGCTGAGATTCATGTTTTTCATCAGATTCTTTACAGACACCAAAAGAGTTTTGATGTTCTGCTCAGCTGCGGTTTCATCCCGCATTTTTTCCATAGCTCTGCACATAGTTGCCACTCCCTTCTCGTTTTCTTTGAAGTACCATACTCGATTGGCCAAAATGGGATAGTACATTTTGCTGGAATCGGTACAGAAAAAGTCATGCATCAATTTACCAAGCGCCGTTTCATCCTTGATCTGCGAGTTGACATAGATGATATGAGCCTGATCATTAAAGATCATACCAGTTTCCTGAACAGTTCGGTCAATATGATAAATCGGAAGCCCGGCCCTCAAAATATCGTTTTCTGTGATAAAGATGACATAAGTTTCATTCAACGCATCGTATTCCTCACCGGAATCTGTCAGGTTTGCATCAAGCAAGCTGCTATTGTAGCGAGCACGTTTTTCACTTGCGCCCCGGTCACTGCGCTGGACTTCAATATTATATGCACGGTTGTTTCGGTCTACCGCCAGAATGTCCAGCCGAACCGAACGTCCCTGCAAATTTTTAATGCTGTATTGTCCATGAACCTCTCGCACAACCAAATCGTCCCGCTTCAGGATGATTCGGAGCAAGAACTCTGCGCAGTCGTGGTCTTCAAACACCGCAGCCATAAAATCATCATCAATCAAACGAAACTCTCGAATCCGCTGCAAATCTTCCTTGTGCTTCTGCTCAAAGTCCAGTTCTTGTTCTGATTTCCTTTCTGACATCGGCTCACCAGCTTTCTGTTTACTTATCCAAGATAATAGTATCATAAATCCACATTTTTTACAAGGGAACGTTTCAAATGCTCACAAGGAGGTGATTCCTATTCCGTGTCCGCATTTCAAAATCTCCATCGTAAAACGCAGCCAAGGGCAGTCCGTTGTTGCCGGTGCAGCCTACCAAAGCGGCGAACGGCTGTTCAGCGAGTACGACCAGAAAACGAAATTCTACAACAAGAAGAAAGAACTCGTCCATGCCGAAATCATGCTGCCGCCCCATGCGCCGTCCGGATATGCAGACCGGGCAACGTTCTGGAACGCAGTAGAATCCGTTGAAAATCAATGGAACTCGCAGCTTGCCCGGCGCATCGTGCTGGCGTTTCCGGTGGAGGTGCCGAAGGAACAGTATCTTCCCATGCTCAAAGAATTTTGCAACGAGCAGTTTGTTTCCAAAGGTATGATAGCCGACTTCGCCATCCACGACAAGGGCGATGGCAACCCACACGCCCACATTCTGCTGACCATCCGGGCAATGGATGAACACGGCAAGTGGCTCCCGAAAGCCCGAAAGGTATACGACCTTGACGAGAACGGCGAACGCATCCGGCTTCCATCCGGGAACTGGAAGTGTCACAAGGAAAACACGGTGGACTGGAACGACCAGAAGTACGCCGAGGTCTGGCGGCATGGCTGGGAGACCATCACCAACCGCTATCTGGAAGCTGCTGGCAGACCGGAACGTGTTGACCTGCGCTCCTTTGAGCGGCAGGGCATCCAGCAGATACCGACCGTCCATCTCGGTCCCGCTGCACACCAGATGGAAAAACGTGGCATCGAAACTTTTCTCGGCAATCTGAATCGTGATATTCGAGCCGCCAACAGCCTGATGCAGTCCATCCGCAGCGCCATCCGTGGGCTGCAACGCTGGATCGCAGACCTGAACGAAAAGAAGCAGCTTCTTCTGGACGCTCTGGAAAAGTCGAAGGAACCCACGTTGTCCGACCTGCTGGTGGATTATTTCAACCTTCGCAACGAGCAGCGCAGTGATTGGTCTGGCAAGGCAAAACTGAAATGCACTGTCCGGGACTTTGAGGAAGTCAAACGGGCGGTGGACTACCTGAAAGCCCATTCTCTGAACGCCATCGAGGATTTGGACACCGCAATTTCTAACCTGAACCAGACTGCCGCCCCTCTCCGCAGGCAGTTGAAGCAGAACGAAAACCGTATGCGGGCAATCGCCCAGATCAAGGACGCTGCCGCCGTCCATGCCAAGCTGAAGCCCATCCATGACACCTTTATCAAGAAGAACTTCAAGCTGACCAAGGACGCTTATGCCGCCCAGCACAAGGAGGAACTTGACACCTTTAATAAAGCTGTCCGCACCCTGATGAAGCTGAACGGCCGCACAGCGGTGGACTTTTCGGCATTGGATGCCGAATTTTCTGCGCTGCAATCTGGCAGCGCAGAACTGCGTACCAAACTGGAAACCTTGCAGCCGGACATCTCTGCACTGAAAAATATCCGCAAGTATATCGACATGGTGCTGAATAAGCAGCAGCTTTCCGCACCGAACAGCAAGACCTCGGAAAAAGAATCGGTGCTGAAACAGCTGGAGCAGCTTCAGCAGAAAAAGTCCCACCACAAAGCGACTTCCACTACCCCAAACCGCGAAGAATCGCTCTAAACGATCTTTCTGTCACCGATATGCCGTTGCAATCAGTGGCAGAAATACATAATTCATTTGTTTTTTGCTGGCTTTTGGCTATTCTCGCTGGCTAGTGAGTAGAGGCGTACTTTTAAGGCAGAAATTTTCTCCAACACCCCCCATTTTAGGCCACTTTTTCTGTTAATAGTAGAAGCGCCTCTTTGAAAGCCGGTCATTTGTGACCTTTTTGTTAATTCTCAAAAAGATGGTTGTCTTTGGGCTGTTTTCGTTGCCTACCTATTGAGAGGATTTTTTCAAAAGCGGAGATTTGGTCTCAAGAATTACAATTCAATTACAAGTTTCTCACCAATGCTACGAAACAGGCGTTCTCGATGCCTACCAAGTGTAGGGCATCTTTTTCAAGACCATTCTCGGACTATTATGACGTTTTGTTTACAAAATTGCTTGCAATGCTACGAAATGGCCTTTTTCATCGGCTACCAAGTAGAAGGATGTTTTTCGTCCGTCAAAGTCCAGAAATCTTCCATATGTTCCTTGACAAGTGAATAGTTCAATCGTCCGGTACTTCACAAAAGGTACTTCTGTAACTCGCAGCCCGGTCATAACGAAGACGGGGTGGCTGAAATGCCAATGGTGCGGTGCAAGCCCGCCGCCGGACGATTCCCCACTCCTAGGGAAGTCGAGGACCAATATGGGAGACCTTAACTTATTAACGCAGTTGAGCACTTGTTTCGTGCTTTTCTGCGACTGGAGAATTGGAACCCACCAATTCTCGTTACATACTCTTTGTTCCTGATTTCTGCTTCAGCTGGAGGTGATCAACATTTCAGAATATCTTACCACGCAAACTCCGCTGCCGCCGTTTCTCCCATACCCACGCTTCCTTTTGGAACTTGACCTGAGTCAGACTGCAAAAATGACTTATGTGTTGCTACTCGACCGTGCCACACTCTCGCAGAAAAATCTCTGGATAGATGAACGTGGATTCGTGTTTGTCATTTTTACGATTTGCTCTTTGGCTGAGCAGCTAGGGCGCAGCACTGTCAGTGTTTCCAGTGCGCTTAAGGAATTGGACGCTGCGGGATTGATTGAGCGCAGACGAACGCGGTTTTCTTCGCCCAATCACATCTTTGTGAAAATTCCAAATGTTGAATAGTTCTGCGTTTTTCACGATTCAAGAACCGCCAAAATCACGATTCTGTGATGCAGATTCTTAATGGCATCTGCAAAAGATATTTTTCCTATGCAGTATAGCAGCCTTTAAGACTGTATCGAAGAAAACTTTCACCTAACCAACGTAATAAAACAAAAAGAGAAAAACGAATAGAATCCATCCATTCCTTTCCGTATTTGCACCACATGAATGAGGAGGTCTGCCCTTGAACAAAGAAAAATCTGAGAAGAAGCCCACCACACGCAAACGTGCGCCGAGAAGTCCGAAGTCCGTGCGCCTGATCGTGGAACGCCATTATATCGGCAATGTGCCGATGAATACGCTTTTTCAGCGGCTTGCGGAAGAAGAAATTCGTAAAACTGCCGAATCGTATCTCGCCGCTGGCTAATTGGACGTTTTACTGCGGAAAAGGGCTTGCATCATCACGCAGCATCCGCTACAATGTGATTGATGAGGTCTCTTTTCCATTATGGAGGTACACATGGAAAAGGACAAAAAAGTAACTGCTTTATACTGCCGACTGTCAAAAGATGACGGTTCAAACAGCGAAAGCCTGAGCATCCGCACTCAAAAGGCGATGCTTATGGAGTATGCCACACGCAACGGTTTCGGGAATTGCCAGTACTATGTTGATGATGGTTACAGCGGTACGAACTCTGACCGCCCTGCCTTTCAGGAACTTCTGGATGATATCCGGGAAGGAAAGGTGGCAACAGTCATTACCAAAGACCAGTCCCGACTTGGACGCAACCACATCGAAACCGGAACGTATATGGAAATCTTCTTTCCTGAACACGGTGTCCGCTATATTGCAATCAACGATGGTTATGATTCCAACGAGCAATCTCAGATGGATATTGCCCCGTTCCGAAACATCATCAATGAAATGTACGCCAAAGACACTTCCCGAAAAATCAAGAGTGCCCTTCGGACACGCAAGAAAAGCGGAAAGTATATCTCCAGCGGCGCACCGTTTGGCTACCAGAAAGACCCTGCCGACCACAATCACCTTGTGATCGACCCGAACACCGCCCCCGTTGTTGAGTATATCTATTCAATGGCAGAGGAAGGGCTGGGGCTTCACCGCATCGCCAAGCGGCTCCACGATGAAAAAGTCTTGAAGCCGTGTTACTACAAGAAAGAGATGTTTGGCCGCTTTATTGATGATGAAAAGATGTATGATTGGGACAGTGCCTATATCAGTCAGGTTCTGCACAGCCCAGTCTACGCCGGACACATCATCTACGAAGCCAAGCCCACCGTGTCCATGAAATCCAAAAAGCGGCGTTATATTCCGTTTGAAGAACGCGCTATCGTTCCGAATACACATGAAGCAATCATCCCACAAGACCGTTGGGAGAACGTGCAGCGAATCCTTTACAGCCGTTCCGGCTGCTTTATGTGCGATAAGACCGACTACGACAATATCTTCAAGGGCATCGTCCGCTGTGCAGACTGCGGCAGAACGATGTTAGTCAAGGTCGAGCACAGGCGCAAACGTAACAGTGTTCTGGATCAGACCTTTTATTGTTGCAGCACTTATCGGAAATATGGTGCGAAAGCCTGTGACTCTCATAATTTGGAAGCCCGTGTTCTGCATGAAGCTGTCTTTGCGGACATTCAGGCACACGCAAAGGCCGCTGTGAGCAATCGGGAAGCCCTTGTGAAGAAGATTGCAAATCAGATGCACCTCCGGGTGTCCTCTGACCGGGCGCAGCACAAACGGGATTTGAAGCAGTGTAAAGCACGAATCGCAGAAATCGAAGACCTGTATGCAAAACTTTATGAGGACGTATCAAAGGGACTTCTCCCGGAGAAACGTTTTCAAATGCTTGCAGATCGCTACGACAAAGAACAGGCTGAACTGACCGAGAAGATTGAGCAGTACGAGCGGGAAGGCCGTGCTGAACACGATCAGCTGGACAAGATTCAGGATTTTATTGATGAAGTCAGCAAGTACGCTGGCATCACCGAACTGAACTATAAGATTCTGCATCAGCTGATTGACAAGATTCTGGTATCCAAAGCGGAAAAGGTCGATGGCGAATACGTCCAGAAAATCCAGATTTTCTACCGCTTTATCGGCCCATTGGATGCCATCGAGTAACAAAGTCAGAAAAGTCACCTCCGAGAACTATCCTACAGATGCCGGACGCGAGGGCGAGATGATCTTCCGTAGCGTCTATGAGCTGGCAGGTTGCAAGAAGCCGATGAAAAGGCTCTGGATTTCTTCAATGGAAGACTCCGCCATAAGGGAAGGCTTTGCAAACCTGCGCCCCGGTGCGGATTATGACGGACTTCGGGATGCTGCCCTCTGCCGTGCCAAGGCCGACTGGCTGGTGGGAATCAATGCGACAAGGCTTTTTTCCGTGCTGTATCACCGAACCCTCAACATCGGGCGCGTGATGTCCCCGACGCTGGCGCTTATTGTCCAGCGAGAAGCTGAGATCGACACCTTTCAGCCGATTCCCTTTTATACCGTGGCGCTGGAGCTGCCCGGTCTTACCGTATCCGGGGAGCGCATGGCGAATAAGGCCGCTGCCGAGCAGCTGAAAGAAGCCTGTCAGGGTGCAAATGTCACAATCAAAAAGGTGGAGTGCAAGGAAAAGTCCGAAAAGCCGCCTGCCCTCTATGACCTGACTACCCTGCAAAGAGATGCCAACCGCCTGCTTGGATTTACAGCCCAGCAGACCCTGGACTATCTACAAAGCCTGTATGAAAAGAAGCTCTGCACCTATCCCCGTACTGACAGCCGCTATCTGACTGGTGATATGGCAGACAGCCTGCCGGTGCTGGTGAATCTGGTTGCCAGTGCTATGCCGTTTCGCAAAGGGATCGCCATTACCTGTGATCCGCATACGGTCATCAACGATAAGAAAGTAACCGACCATCACGCAGTAATCCCTACCAGAAATCTCAAGGATGCAGACCTTTCTGCCCTTCCTGCGGGAGAAAAAGCGGTGCTGGAGCTGGTGGCCCTGCGTCTGATGTGCGCCGTAGCCCAGCCCCATATCTATTCGGAAACTGTTGTGATTGCAGCGTGTGCCGGTGGGGAGTTTACCACAAAAGGAAAAACGGTGAAGCATCCCGGATGGAAAGCACTGGAGGACGCTTACCGTGCCAAAATGAAGGATGCAGAGCCGAAAAAAGAGGGCGCAGAGAAAGCCCTGCCGGAGCTGACCGAAGGACAGACCCTTTCGGTTGCTGCGGCAATCGTCAAAGAAGGCAAAAGCAGTCCGCCCCAGCACTTTACGGAGGACACCCTATTGTCCGCGATGGAGACTGCCGGAAAAGAGGATATGCCGGAGGATGCCGAGCGAAAAGGTCTGGGGACACCGGCCACCCGTGCCGGTATTTTGGAAAAGCTGGTATCTGCCGGTTTTCTGGAACGAAAAAAGAGCAGGAAAACGGTGCAGCTTCTCCCTTCCCACGATGCAGTTTCCCTGATCACAGTGCTGCCGGAACAACTGCAATCGCCGCTTCTGACTGCCGAGTGGGAGTACCGCCTGGGCGAGATCGAGCGCGGGCAGCTTGCCCCGGAGGAGTTTTTAGACGGGATCAGCACCATGCTGAAAGATCTGGTGGGGACTTATCAGGTCATCAAGGGAACTGAGTATCTGTTCACTCCGCCCCGTGAGGTGGTGGGCAAATGCCCTCGCTGCGGCGGTGAAGTTGCAGAACTGCAAAAAGGCTTCTTCTGTCAGAATGATTCTTGCAAATTTGCAATCTGGAAAAACAACAAATGGTGGGCTGCCAAGAAAAAAGAGCCGACCAAAGCTGTGGTGTCTGCGCTGCTGAACGATGGCTGTGTCCGTGTGACGGGGCTATATTCGGAGAAAACCGGCAAGACCTACGATGCCACTGTGGTTTTGGAGGACGATGGACAGTATGCCAACTTCAAGCTGGAATTTGACCAGCGGAAAGGAGGCAGCCGATGAAGCTCTCTTTAGTGGAACGGGAAACCATTCTCCTCTATAACCAGGCAGAACCAATGGCTGAGGTCTATACCCACGATCCCCGTCTGATGGAGAAGCTGGAACTGCTGGCAAAAAAGCACCCTGACCAGATCACCCGAAAGGACGCCCATAACTTTACCGTCCCCAAGCGGTGTGTATCAGTCCGGGAGCCATACAGCGCCGAGCGTCGCAAAGCTGCCAGTGAGCGTGCGAAAGCCGCCGGATACCAGCCCCCTGTGAAAAAGTCCGGCAGTTAAAGGCACATGGCAGAGAATGTATTTGAAGCGGTCAAGCAGTCGGTCAGCACCAGAGAAACGGCAGAGTTTTACGGGATAAAAGTCAGTCGAACTGGTATGGCCTGCTGTCCTTTTCACGATGATAAGAACCCCAGCATGAAGGTAGACCAGCGGTTCCACTGCTTTGGCTGCGGTGAAGATGGGGATGTGATCGACTTTACCGCAAAGCTCTTTGACCTCTCCCCAAAAGAAGCGGCGGAGAAACTGGCACAGGACTTTGGCCTGATCTATGACAGTCAGGCCCCGCCCCGCAGGAGATATGTCCGGCAAAAAACCGAGGCACAGAAGTTTCGGGAGGATCGACAGCGCTGTTATCGCGTACTGTCCGATTACTACTATCTGCTGAAAAAATGGGAAGCCGACCGTTCTCCCAGGACACCGGAGGAAGAACCGCACCCCCGCTTTGTGGAAGCAATCCAGAAGAAAACCTATGTAGAGTACCTGCTGGACCTTTTTCTTTATGAAAGTGAAGAAGAACAAAAGGCATGGATTGCAGAACACACAGCAGAAATCACACACTTGGAAAGGAGATTGAAAATCATGGCTGAGAATAAACCCACCAACCGAGAACGGCTAAGGGAAATCACAGATGGCATCGAGCAGGGCATCAAAGAACTGTTTGAAAGCGAAAAGTATATGCGCTATCTGTCCGTCATGTCCCGATTTCACCGCTATTCGGTAAACAACACCATGCTCATCTATATGCAGAAGCCGGATGCCACTTTGGTAGCCGGATACAATAAGTGGAAAGACCAGTTTGAGCGTCATGTAAAAAAGGGCGAGCATGGCATTACCATCATCGCTCCCACACCGTATAAGAAGAAAATCGAGGAGCAGAAGCTGGACCCAGATACCAAGGCTCCGATTCTGGATAAAGACGGAAAGATCGTTACAGAGGAAAAAGAAATCGAGATCCCCATGTTTCGTCCGGTCAAGGTCTTTGATGTGAGCCAGACCGACGGGAAACCTTTGCCGGAGCTTGCATCATCCCTTTCCGGCAATGTGCCAAATTATGAGGCATTCATGGAGGCCCTGCGCCGCAGCGCACCGGTGCCGATTACTTTTGAAGCAATGGCCGCCGATACGGACGGCTATTTTTCTGCCGATCATCAGAAAATTGCCATTCGTCAGGGCATGAGCGAGGTGCAGACGGTTTCGGCCACGGTTCACGAGATTGCTCACAGCAAGCTCCATGACCCTAAAAAATATGAAATGCTACCGTCATGGAAGGTTGTGCAGGAGAGTGAAGGTGGAACCAAACATGATTTCAAGTTGGATTTTGCCACAGAAAAAGAAGCCGAACAGTTTGCTTCTGATATGGATTGGCGTTATGTGGACGAAAATCAGTTTGAATGGCGTCTTGCAGTTGAGGAAGATGCAACCGCAGAAAAACAGGCAATCAAAAACCGTCACACGGAAGAAGTGGAGGCTGAAAGCATCTCCTATGCAGTCTGCAAATATTTTGGCATCGAGACAGGAGAAAACAGCTTTGGCTATATTGCAAGCTGGAGCCAGGGCAAAGAGCTGAAAGAGCTGAGAGCCAGTTTGGAGACCATCAACAAAACCTCCGGCACTTTGATCTCCGACATTGAGCGCCACTATAAGGAAATCTGCAAAGAGCGCGGAATCGACCCTCATGCAAAGGTAGAGCCGGAACCCGCCCCGATAGAGCAGCCAGAAGATGCCGCTAAGGTATCTGATAGACAGCAGACCGGCGATCTGACCTACTATGTAGCAGAGTGCATGAAATTTCCAAACCTCGGAGAATACCACGATAACCTGTCTTTGGAGGAAGCAATCCGCATTTATCAGGAGATTCCGGCAGAACGAATGAACGGGATCAAGGGCATTGGTTTTGAGCTGAAAGACGGAAGCGACTATGAAGGACCTTTTCCGATTTTGACCGGCCAGACCATTGACCTGGACACCATCCAGGCAATCGACTATTACCGTGATAATCCTCTGGTGCAAAAAGCGGTAAAGGAACTGGCTGCGGCAATGCCGGAAATGGAAGTGCTGGGGGCGGACGCCAACCAGCAGGAGGCTTTGTTTCTGATTGACGATGCCACCTATCTTCATATCCAATCCTGTGACAGCGGCTGGGACTATACCCTTTACGATGCCGCGTCCATGAAAGAGCTGGATGGTGGTCAGCTGGATATGCCGGAGATTTCCCGCATGAAGGCAGTTCTCCAGATTTGTGATGACAACGATTTGGGCAGAGACTCGGTAAAATACGCACCGTTGTCCATGATTGAGACCTTGCAGGAAGCTGCCTACCAGCAGATGCAGGCAGAGGCCAGTCAGATGGCTGCTTCTTCCCAGCTGCCGGAAGCACAGGAGCAGGCACTGGATGAATACCCCATGCCGGATGAGCAGGTCTCCACACCAGATATGCAGGAATACGGCTACTCCTATGATGGGATGCTCCCTGTTACCAGAGAACGGGCGCTGGAACTGGATGCCGCCGGTTTGACCGTCTATGTGCTGCATGAGGACAATACGGAGAGCATGGTGTTTGACCCGCAGGAAATCATGGATCATGGCGGTCTTTTTGGCGTGGACCGTGAGGAATGGGAGAAAAGCCCTCAGTTCCACGAAAAGGTCATGGAGCGTCAGGAACATCAGCAGGAACGCGAACAGGCATTTCTCTCCCAGAACAGAGATTGCTTTGCCATCTATCAGGTAAGTCGTGACGATCCGCAGAATGTGCGCTTTATGAATCTGGACTGGTTAAAGTCCCATAACATTTCCATAGACCGCAGCAATTATGACCTCATTTACACAGCTCCTCTGAGGGAGTCTGGCACTGTGCCGGAGCAGCTGGAAAAACTCTATCAGCAATTCAATCTGGAAAAGCCCGTGGACTTTCACAGTCCCTCCATGAGCGTCAGCGACATCGTTGCGATCAGACAGGACGGTAAGGTATCCTGTCATTACTGTGACAGTGTTGGTTTTACCCAGATCCCCGGATTCCTGCCAGAAAACCCGCTGAAAAATGCGGAAATGATGCTGGAGGACGATTACGGCATGATTGACGGTATCATCAACAATGGCGCAAAAGAACCCACGGTGGCAGAGCTGGAACAGCAGGCCCGAAGCGGTCAGCCCATTTCCCTGATGGAGTTGGCAGCCGCCACCCATCGGGAGGAACGGGAAAAGAAAAAGTCCGTCATGGAGCAGCTGAAAGGCCAGCCCAAGACAGAACACAAAAAGACAGCACCCAAAAAGAGTGCGGAAAGGGAGATTTGATATGGGAAACTTTACTTTTGAGGAAATGAACCTGATGTGCATTTACAATACCGGCAGCCGCACCGGACTGATCGACAGCCTGCGTGAGATGCGCGGCGAGCTGGCCCCGGAGGAAACCGAGCTGCGGGAGTTGACAGACAGCGCACTGGGCAAGCTCCAGGCCATGAGTGATGCCGAGTTTGCCGAGCTGGAGTTGTATCCGGATTTTGACCAGTAAACACTATAATCGCAGGGATGGGGTGGCAATATGCCACCCCACCTTTTTACCCCAAAACTGAAAGGAGGACAGAACACTATGCCAACCAAAGCTGAACTATATGCACAGATGGCGGAGAAGGTAACAACGCAGCTCACGGGGAGCTGGCAGGAATGGGCAGGGTTTCTCACCACTGCTTCCCGACTTTACAAGTACCCGTTCCATGAGCAGTTGATGATCTACGCCCAGCGTCCGGACGCCACCGCCTGTGCAGAGTACGATTTGTGGAATGAAAAGATGGGCCGGTATGTAAGGCGCGGCTCCAAGGGAATTGCTCTGGTGGACGATTCCGGGGACAGACCCCGCCTGCGCTATGTTTTTGATATTTCCGACACCGGAACCCGTGAACATTCCCGCACTCCCTGGCTGTGGCAGCTGGAGGAGCGCCATTTGGATTCGGTGCAGGCCATGCTTGAGCGCACCTATGATGTTTCCGGTGATGACCTTGCCGGACAGCTCACCGAGGTAGCCGGAAAACTGGCTGAGGAATACTGGACGGAGCATCAGCAGGACTTCTTCTATATCGTTGACGGTTCCTTTTTGGAGGAATATGATGAGTTTAACATCGGAGTACAGTTCAAGGCAGCAGCCACCGTCAGCATCACTTACGCTTTGATGTCCCGCTGTGGACTGGAGCCGGAACGCTACTTCGACCACGAAGATTTCATGGCGATCTTTGATTTCAACACCCCGTCCACCATCGGGGCGCTGGGAACAGCGGTCAGCCAGATCAACCAGCAGGTGCTGCGGCAGATCGGCGTTACCGTCCGAAATGCAGAGCGCGAAGCCAACCAAGAAAGGAGCAAACAAGATGAACAATCCCATGACCTATATCCAGAACGGAGACTATCTGATTCCCGACCTGAAGCTGAGCCAGCAGCCGGAGAAACCCCTGGGCAAGTACGGCAGGATGAGGAAAACCTACCTGAAAGAACACCGTCCCATCCTCTACAACCAGATGTTGCTGAGCGAGAAGCTGTACCCGCACCTCATCGAGATCGACGAGACCGCCCAGAGCAGACTGGAACAGATGATGCCCCAGCTGGCGAAGGAAGCGGGAGCCACCGAGGAACTGAAAGCCAGCGATCCCATGAAGTGGGTGGGCCTGATGAACACCTGCAAAGCCCAGGCAGAGGAGATCCTGATGGCGGAGCTTATCAACAGCTGACCCTAAACCTGTTCCTCTCCGAAGCGGAGCAGATCCAATCCATAGATGAAGCAGAGAATGTAGCGCATACATCCTCTGCTTTTTCTTTTGCCCAAAATGATATTGACCATGTGCTGCGTTTGGGAGGCAATACAGATCGTCAGAGGGAGCGTGTGGTTGCAGCATTTGAAAAGCTGAAAACCACCGCTGAGATTGCCGAGATACTGAAAACGCTGTACCACGGCGGCAATGGCCTTGGCAGCGTGAGCGCATGGTATGCCGAGGATGGTATCCATCTTTCCCACGGGAAGTCTGTCCGTTATGACAGGTCTGCCCAGGTCATTTCTTGGGAGCGCGCTGCAGAGCGTATCGGGGAGCTTTTGGAAAGTGGTCAGTTTGCCTCCAATGTGGAGCTTGCAGAAGCGGCAGGCTATGAACGCTCCCTCCTCTCGGAAAAGCTCTGGCATCTGTATCACGATCTCAGTGAGGACGCCAGAAAAGCCGGATATTTGTCCTGCCTGTCAGAGATCAAAGGCAATGGATTCCCAGAGGAGACCCGCCGTCTGACGGAGCAGCTGAGTGACCCGGCTTTCCGCCAGACCCTCAAGGAAGAATACGCTGCCTTCTGGACTGCCTATCAGCAGGATCGTGACCTGTTGCGTTTTCACTATCATAGACCGAGGGAGATCTGGGAGAACCTGAAGGACCTTGACCTGCCCCGCAGGACCTTTTCTTCAGAGCTTTCCCAAGTGCCAACCGTCCAGCACTTTATTACCGAGGATGAGATCGACGCCGCCATGACCGGTGGAAGCAGTTTCGCCGGAGGAAAAGGCCGTATCTATGCGTTCTTCATGGAAAACCATACGGATAAGGAGAAAGTAAGATTCCTCAAAGACGAGTATGGCATTGGCGGACGCTCTCATGCCTTGTCCGGTGCAACACACAGCGGCGAAGATCACGATGGGAAAGGACTGCACTATAAAAAGCAGGACTGCCCGGATGTTCATTTGAACTGGGAAAAGGTTGCCAAGCGCATTACCTCACTTGTCCAGAAAGACCGCTATCTTACCGAACAGGAACAGGCGCAGTATGACAAAATCCAGGCTGAAAAGGAACTGGCAGAAGAAGATGCCATTCAAACACAGCAGCCGGAGGTGGAGAAAGAAACGCCAAAGCCTATCCTTCGGGAGCAGTTTGAGCAGTATAAGCCTGTGGTGACTGCCGCTATTTCCGAGGATGCCGCATACCGCAATGCCTGCGGGCATTCTGACCGTGAAAATGTTGTCATCGAGGGCAATGCCGCTGTGCGCCGTGCGGTCCTTGGTTCTAAGGATATGGAGCTGATTCGCCTCTATTCGGATGTGCCGGAGTTCCGACAGCGACTGCACCGGGAAGTGATCGACGAAACCTATCCAAAGCTCCATGAACTTCTGCGCCCTCTTTCTCAGGAAGATATTGATACTGCCATTTGTGCATGGAACGGCAATATCGAGAGTAAACATGCTGTCGTCCGTTATATGAAAGACCATGCAAGAGAGAAAGATACCGCTGCATGGCTGGCTCAGGAATACAGTGGCAGCAACATCCCGTTCGTTGTCCGTGCCGGAAGCCCGGAGGAAACGCAGCTGCCCTGGCCGAAGGTACAGCGCAGGCTTGCCCAGCTGATTCAGGAGGACCGGTTCTATACCGAAGAAGAACAGGAACGTTTTGACAACATCGACCCCATCGCCATCCGGGAAGCCCTGGAGGAAAGAGGGATTGTCAACGGACAGGTGGCAGACCCGGAAAAACTGGACAATGACCCATTTATCCAACAGGTGGTGTCGGATGTAGGGCAGATCGCAGATGCCGAGACAGAGCAGACTTCCAAAGTTTCCATTTCCGATGAGGAATATGACGCAGTTCGCCGCCCAATTCCGCAAAGAACCTCCTATGACCCAGCCGCCCCGGTCTATGCCGTGGGCGATACCGTGTATATCGAGGATGACGCCTATCAGATCACCGAGCTGCGGGAGGACACCGTACAGCTTCTGCCCACCGGGATGGTATATCCCATCTACCGGGCAGAGCGCAAAGAACAGTTCGAGCAGCTGCTTCGGGCAGACCGCCGCAATGCTTACTATACCGAGTTTCTTCCTATTGACCCGGACAAGGCAGATCAGGACTTGCGGGATGTATTGGCTCATGGACTGATGGATGAAGCGGATAAAAAGCAGATTTCCACGCTGCTGCAATCCGGCAGGAGCAACAGCGAGATCGCCTACTGGCTGAGCAGAGCCTATTCCGGTGAGATCGAGACACTGAATCTGGAGACCGGCGATATTGCCGATTACCGTACCACGGCACAGGGCATAGAACTGGAAGTCATGGATGCAGAGGAAAAGCGTCTGGCTATGCTGTATTTCCGCTGGGATGAGGTTGCGCCTTTGCTGCGCGGGATGTATGCCCGTCAGCAGGACGGTTTTGGACAGGAACAGCCCCAACCGGCTACCGAATCCCCGACCTTCCATTCCGAGACCATGGCCGTCTATCCGGGCGATAAGAACCATCTACCTTATGATGTGGTGGTGGAACAGCTGCATATCGAGGAGCCGGAGCCGCCAGCCCCTGTAACAGAGCCGGAGAAAACCTTTGAGGAAGTGTTGGATGAACACCCGGTTTCCATTCAGGTCAATGGCCAGTGGCAGACCTTTCCCAATGCCAAAGCTGCCGAGGAAGCATCTTATGAGGAATACAAGGCTAACCTGCGCCGCAATGCAAAAAACTTCCGCATTACAGATGAGCATTTGGGTGAGGGCGGTCCGAAAGCCAAGTTCCAGGCAAATGTCAATGCGATTCGTTTGCTGAAAGAGCTGGAAGCTGCCGGACAGCAGGCAAGCCCCGAACAGCAGGAGGTTCTTTCTCGATATGTGGGCTGGGGCGGTCTCTCTGATGCGTTTGACCCGGAGAAACCGGCATGGGCTTTAGAGTATGCCCAGCTAAAAGAACTGCTGACCCCGGAGGAATATGCCGCCGCCAGAGGTTCCACCCTCAACGCGCACTACACCAGTCCCACGGTAATCCGGGCCATCTATGAGACCGTGGGCCGCATGGGTTTTGAGACCGGCAACATCCTGGAGCCGTCCTGCGGTGTGGGCAATTTCTTCGGTATGCTGCCGGAAGAAATGCGAAACAGCCGTCTGTATGGCGTTGAGCTGGATTCCATCAGTGGACGGATTGCAAAGCAGCTCTACCCCAAGGCCGACATCACCGTGGCCGGGTTTGAGACCACCGACAGGCGAGATTTCTATGACCTTGCCATTGGTAATGTGCCTTTTGGCCAGTATCAGGTCAACGACAAAGCCTACAACAAGCTGAATTTCAGTATTCATAACTATTTTTTTGCCAAAGCACTGGATCAGGTGCGTCCCGGCGGTGTGGTAGCTTTTGTGACCTCTCGATATACCATGGACGCCAAGGATTCCACCGTGCGCCGGTATCTTGCTCAACGTGCCGAGCTGCTGGGAGTCATCCGTCTGCCTAATGACGCGTTCAAAAAGAATGCCGGTGCCGAGGTGGTATCCGACATCATCTTTCTCCAAAAGCGGGATCGCCCGTTGGACATCGTGCCGGAATGGACCCAGACCGGACAGACGGAGGACGGGTTTGCCATCAACCGGTATTTTATCGACCACCCGGAAATGGTGCTAGGCAGACAGGAGCCGGTAAGCACTGCACATGGTATGGACTACACCGTGAACCCCATTGAGGGGCTGGAACTGGCCGATCAGCTGCACGATGCCGTGAAGTACATTCGCGGCACCTACCAGGAGGCCGAGCTGCCGGAGCTGGGCGAGGGCGAAGCCATTGACACCTCCATTCCTGCCGACCCCAATGTGAAGAACTATTCCTATGCCATTGTAGACGGGCAGGTGTACTACCGGGAAAACAGCCGTATGGTGCGTCCTGACCTCAACGCCACCGCCGAAGCCCGCGTGAAAGGTCTTGTGGGACTGCGTGATTGTGTGCAGGAACTGATCGACCTTCAGATGGATGCAGCGGTTCCGGACAGCACCATTTGGGAGAAGCAGGCGGAACTGAACAGCCTCTATGACAGCTTTTCTGCCAAATACGGTCTCATCAATGACCGTGCAAACCGTCTGGCCTATGCAGACGATTCTTCCTATTACCTGCTCTGTGCGCTGGAAGTCATCGACGAGGACGGTAAACTGGAACGTAAGGCAGATATGTTCACCAAGCGGACCATCAAGCCCCATCAGGCGGTGGCTGTGGTGGATACGGCAAGTGAAGCACTGGCGGTGTCCATCTCGGAAAAAGCCTGCGTGGATATGGACTATATGAGCCAGCTTACCGGAAAAACAAAAGAAGAACTGGCCGGAGAGTTGCAAGGCGTAATCTTCCGTGTACCGGGACAGTTGGAGCAGGACAGAACGCCCCATTATGTGACTGCTGATGAATACCTCTCTGGCAATGTACGCCGAAAGCTGCGTCAGGCACAGCGGGCAGCACAGCAGGACCCGGTTTATGCAGTCAATGTGGAAGCTCTTACCGCCGCCCAGCCCAAAGACCTGGATGCGTCGGAGATCGAGGTGCGTCTGGGCGCTACCTGGATTGACAAGGAATATATCCAGCAGTTTATGTATGAGACCTTTAATACCCCGTTTTATCTCCAACGCAGTATCGAGGTCAACTATTCGTCCTTTACCGCTGAATGGCAGATCAAGGGAAAATCTTCTGTATCCTACAACGATGTGGCAGCTTATACCACCTATGGGACCAGCCGCGCCAACGCCTACAAGATTCTGGAGGATTCCTTAAACCTGCGGGATGTCCGCATCTATGACACCATAGAGGACGCAGACGGAAAAGAGCGCCGCGTGCTGAATGCCAAGGAGACCACCCTGGCGGCTCAAAAACAGCAGGCGATCCGGGAAGCCTTTAGGGACTGGATCTGGAGAGACCCGGAGCGTCGCCAGACTTTGGTGAGCCAGTACAACGAGGAAATGAACTCTACCCGTCCCCGTGAATATGATGGCAGCCACATCACTTTTGGAGGCATGAACCCGGCCATTACCCTGCGGGAACACCAGAAAAGTGCCATTGCCCATGTGCTGTATGGAGGAAATACCCTGTTGGCACATGAAGTAGGCGCAGGCAAAACTTTTGAAATGGTAGCTGCTTCGATGGAAGCCAAACGCCTGGGCTTGTGCCAGAAATCTCTCTTTGTGGTTCCCAACCACCTGACTGAGCAGTGGGCATCGGAGTTTCTGCGCCTCTATCCTTCTGCCAACATCTTAGTCACAACCAAAAAGGACTTTGAGACCCATAACCGCAAGAAGTTCTGCGCCCGTATTGCGACCGGTGACTACGACGCCATCATCATGGGACACAGCCAGTTTGAGCGTATCCCCATCAGCCGGGAGCGTCAGGAACGGCTTCTCTATGAGCAGATCGACGAGATCACCGAGGGCATCGCAGAGGTGCAGGCCAGCGGCGGCGAGCGTTTTACCGTCAAGCAGCTGGAGCGTACCAGAAAGTCTCTGGAAGCCAGACTGGAAAAGCTGCAAGCCGAGGGGCGAAAAGATGATGTGGTAACTTTTGAGCAGCTGGGTGTGGACCGGCTGTTTGTGGACGAGGCCCACAACTACAAGAACCTGTTTTTATACACAAAAATGCGGAATGTGGCTGGTCTCTCCACCAGCGATGCCCAAAAGTCCAGCGATATGTTTGCCAAGTGCCGCTATATGGATGAGATTACCGGAAACCGTGGCGTGATCTTTGCCACCGGAACGCCGGTCAGCAACTCCATGACCGAGCTTTACACCATGCAGCGTTATCTTCAGTATGAACGCCTGCAAGAACTGAACATGACCCACTTCGACTGCTGGGCTTCCCGATTTGGGGAGACCGTCACAGCATTGGAGCTGGCACCGGAGGGAACCGGCTACCGGGCAAGAACGAGATTCAGCAAGTTTTTCAACCTCCCAGAGCTGATGAACCTGTTCAAAGAAGTGGCGGACATCAAGACCGCCGACCAACTGAATCTGCCTACCCCGGAGGTGGAATACCACAATGTTGTGGCGCAGCCCACCGAACATCAGCAGGAAATGGTCAAAGCTCTTTCGGAGCGTGCATCGCTGGTACACAGCGGAACCGTTGACCCGTCTCAGGACAATATGCTCAAGATTACCTCGGATGGCCGCAAGCTGGGGCTTGACCAGAGAATCGTCAACCAGATGCTGCCGGATGAACCTGGCACAAAGGTCAATCAGTGCGTGGACAACATCATGCAGATCTGGCG
>ENA-UPWO01000685-UPWO01000685.1-human-gut-metagenome-genome-assembly--contig:-NODE-685-length-18692-cov-15.405587_pt1 | contig 18692 bp, 18 predicted proteins | sample MGYA00250056_ERZ773388 | MGnify/ENA primary metagenome ERZ773388 (study PRJEB29103, sample SAMN06112004) | human gut metagenome | biome: human gut; feature: ankylosing spondylitis patient; material...
ATACTATCAAAGAACTCTTTGGCTGGCAACGTAAAGCTGCTTAGCCATTATCTCAAATTTTAACGAACTATTGTAATATAAAAACAGAAGTTTAAGAGCGGTTGGTCTAAACTAAAGTCATCGTGCACCGAACGCGATCCAATCGGATTCCGAACGCCGTCCGATCAGATTGCGTACGCCGCCCGATCGGATTGCGTTCGGTGCACGATGACTTTTCGTAGCGTTTTACGCAACAGTTCTTTAGTTTTTACCAATCACTTCTTAAACTTCCAAGGAAATTATCAGAACAACTTATCGACGTCTACAGACACTCCTACCTGGAACGTGATGCCGTCTGTGAGCGGCGCGTTGAGATAGTAGAACTTCGGGCGATAGTTGAAGAGGTTGTCCAAGGCGGTGGTTATGCTCACCGCCTTGCCTACTCGCTGCGTGAGCGAGAGCTTCCACATGGTGTAGGCAGGATACTCCACCTTCACCGTGCCCTCGGTCACGTCGTAGTAGTTCTTGAACTCTACGTTCTCCGTGCCCGAAAGCAGGCGTCCGTTGAGCGACACGTATATGCCGTAGCGCTTCGTGAACTGATGGTCGTAGTCGACGTTGGCGTTCAGGACGTGCGCACGTGCCGGTATGTACTGGTTGTTAATGGTGTTGCCTTCCTTGTCTTTCGGCAGGCGCTCCTTGGTGTGAGCGTAGCTGAGTCGCGCCGAGATGCCGTTCTGCCAGCGTGCCTGCATGCTAACGTCTGCGCCAAACACTCTGTAGTTGGCGAGGTTGGTATAGGGCAGATACGGCAGTTTGTCTTCTATCGACTTGAAATAGGGCGCCGATGTAGAGATCTTGTTTATTACATTATTGTAATATGCCGACATGGCAAGGCTGCAGTTGGCGCGTGAGTATTCGGCAGAGAGCGTGAAGTTGTGGCTCTTTTCGGCTTTCAGATGCTCGTTGCCCTCGATAATCCAGATACCAGCCATGTCGAAGTTGTAGTAGCGCTCCTTCAGCGAGGGCGCACGGAAGCCCATTCCGTAGCCTGCACGCAGCACAAGACGGCGGTTGGGCTTATAGCGGAGGTTTAGCTTCGGCGTGAACTGCGAGTTCTGACGGTCGGAGAAATAGTCGTAGCGCACGGCTGCAACGGCCTCGAGCTTGTCAGTGATGTTCCAGTCGTACTGCGCGAACACGTCGTAGCAGTCCTGCTCGCGCGCATCACCGGCGAGATAGGTGTTATAGAGATAGTCGTGCATATAGTCGGCACCTGCGGTGAGCATCGCCGTCTCGCCGAACGAGTGGTTGTAGAGCAGTCGGAACGTGTTCTGCACGTTGCTGTAGTCGCGTATGTCGAGGTGGCGCAACTGCTGATAGTCAGACTTGTCGTACTGGTCGAAGGAGTAGTTCGCCTGCAGGTTGTCGTCCTTGGTAATCAACCAGTCGAGACGCAAGCCGCCGGAGAAGTCGCGATAGCGTTCGGGCAGGTTCACGGTGCGCGTAGTCTCGCGGAAGAAGTAGCCGGCACGTGCTCCGACACTCAGTCGGTCGGAGGGTCGCCACGTCAGCTTGTCCTTGAAGTCGACGGTGCGCTCGCCGTAGATGGTCGAAATAACGCGCGTCACGGGGTTGGGGGCGCTCGTCACGTTGTAGTTGTCCTTGTTGTGATAGTTGGCAGAGAACGCATTGCTCCAATGCTTCGAGCGGAGTGCGAACACGCCGCCATAGCGCTGGTCGTTGTGTTTGGCGTAGCGTGCGTTCACGTTCAGCGTCCACGGCTCGGTGGCGTTCTTCGTGATGATGTTCACCACGCCGCCCGCAGCACTACTGCCGTACAACGCCGACGATGCGCCTTTCACTATCTCGATGCGCTCCACGCCCGCCATAAGCAGTCGGGAGAAGTCGACGTCGTCCATCGACTCGCCTGCGAGACGCTCGCCGTCTACGAGAAAGAGGATGCCCTGTCCGCCGAATCCGGCGAAGTTGAGGTGGGTCTTCTGGTTCATCGAGTAGGAGAACTCTACGCCGGGCAACTCCTGCTGCAGCAGATCCTGCACGTTTGTGGCGTCGGTGCGTGCGATGTCGCGCGACGAGATGACGCGTGTCTGTATCGGCGTGTCCTTCAGAAACTTCGGCGTGCGTGTGCCCGTCACCACCACTTCCTGCAGTTCGTAATGGCGGAAGATGGAGTCGAGCTGCACATCGTCGAGTTCTGGGTCTGCCTGCGCCATCGCCGCTTGCGCGGTTGCGAGAAGAGCGAGCGGAAGTATTATGTTTTTTATCATTGTTCTTAATACGGATACTTGTAATTAATGGTCAGGAAGCACTTCTTGCCTTCGGGCGAGATGAAGTCGGCGAGCTGCAGCGCGGCGTAGGTGCCGTCGGCGAGTCGCAGGATGAAGACATGCTTGTTGGGGATGTAGTCTGGCGGCACGTTGAACTTGAACTCAAGCCACGACGAGAGCACCTTATTAATATTGATGCCCTGCGACGGCACGAGACTTAGCAGCATCTGTTCCTTACTGCTCCACACTTCGTTCTCGCTCCACTCGTCGGCGGTGAACTCCTTGTTGGCGAATTCGGCACTCGATTCGGGGAGTTGGTCGAAGGAGGTGTACTGCGTCTCGTAGACAGCGCCGCCGTTTGTACGCACGTTGTTGCGGTGCACGGCGAAGCTCCACTCCTCGGGGTCTTGCTGAGCGTCGGTCTTGGTGAGCTGGCGGAACTCGTTGTTCTGTATGCCTTCGCCCCACACGTCGAACCAGTACAGATACTGCCCCGAACGTCCGTCCCACTCGCTGCCCTCGCTGAGCGTGAACGGGATAGGACGCTTCTCGAACTCGCTCTGAGCCTTAAGCAGAGCGTCCTCGTCGCCGGCTTCTGCAAGGCGATGCAGGCGTGGCAGAGAGACATAATACCAGTCGGTCCAGCTCGTAGCGTCGATGACGAGCTGTCCTTTCGCCGGCACGACGGGCTTCGGCTGGTCGTATATATCATCAAAAATGCCGTTGCAGGCTGTGAGCATGTGTATGCTCACAGTTGCAACAGCAAGTAAAATGGCTTTTTTAATCATTATACTATTTTCTCAAATACTTCTTACCGTTGACAATAACAATGCCCTTATAGTTGTTGTCCACACGCTGACCAGCGAGGTTGTATGTTCTTCCGTCTGCCGGAGCGGTAGCATTGGCGTTTACGCCCTCGATAGAGGTTGCAGGAGCGCTGAACACAGACACGATACCGAAAGGCATTGCGCCCACCTGGAAGGTGTTGACGATAGAGCTTACGTTGTTGCCTTCATACTTCACGAGGATGTTGTTGTCTTTCTCTGAAGCAAAATCGTAATCCTTGTCCATTGTTGTCTTGCCGTTCTGGACGGCTGTGAAATGGAACTTGAGTCCGTCGTTCTTATAGTCGCGGTAGTAGCCGCCCTGCTCCTCGTCGTAAACGAGTCCCTTCACGGTATACGAACCGAGTGTGAGGTCGCCCATGATGGTGTTTGCGAGCGTATAGCTCGGAACAGCAACGTCGAGCTTGTCTGTTTCGCCGACCTTGTATCGGCGCAACTCGTATGTTACGTTATCGTTGTTGTATGTGAACTGTCCGCCTACTGTAACAGTGATGGGGTTAGACACCGCCTTTACGTAGTAGCCTTTCACGGTGTATGTCATAGGGAACGGCATCTTGCCATACTGGAACACTACTGTAAGCATGAGCGAGTTGTCTGCCATGTTGTATGTGCCCGAAAGCGATGTGCCGGTGATTTTCTTCTCGGCTCCGTTCACTGTCACCTTTGTGCTGAAGGTCTGGTCGGCGAATGTCACAACGTGATTCTCGCCCATTGTGAATGTGGCTCCGCTGATGGTGAACGATGGTATTGTCTTCATACCCTTCATGGCAGGCAGAGTGATGTTGCCCGACTCCATGCCGTTCATTGCGAACAAGATTGTATCACTGGGGTTATCATTGCTCATTGTTGAGACTGTCATATTCGATGCACCAACGAACTTCATTGGTCCGTGCATTTGTGCCATAATTGTTGTTGCTGTGAGAACAGCGAACAAAAGAGTGAAAATTCTTTTCATAAAAAGAGTTGTGATTATTTTATTTGTTTATATTATATTTTTATTGGTGTATCTTAGGGGGTGCACTTGTCTCAAGTGCACCAGCCGAGCTATTGGTGAACTTCTTGCATGGTTGGTGCACTTCTTGCTCTGGCAAGCGGCAAAGCCGAGCGGAGACAAGTGCACCCCCTATGAGCTATTGGTGAACTTCTTGCTTGGTTGGTGCACTTGAGACAAGTGCACCCCCTATGGACACTACGAAGAGGGCGAGCGCGGCGCTCATCTCCACCACATGATGCAGCGGATCGACCCATATCTCCTTGAAGAGTCCGTTGCGTGCGATAATCTCTACGAAGGTCCAGAACACGATGACCGTAGCGTAAGCCATGCGCAGATTGCGTCCCCAGGTGGCTATATACATCTGTTTCTTGAACATCAGCGCCGAACCGACGAGACAGACGGCTGCAACGGCGTAGGTTACGGGGTGATGGTCGCCGAGGAATACGGGGTCGTAGCAGAACATGAGCAGCATGTAGAGACCCCACATCATTATGTTCCACTCCATGAATATCACTATGCTCGGGTGGTATGCCATCGGGCGCAGCTCTACCTTCTCGTTTATGCCGCAGTGTTTCTGTACCCAGCGGATGAACATACAGCCGGTGCGGGTGCAGAAGGTGTACATCACTACGAACATCATCCACATGCCGAACGTGGCGGGCATGATGAGATATTCTGGACGCGAGCCGCGCAGCTCCTTAAGTTCGGCACGCGAGAAATCTTCGAGCGGTGTGCCGTTGATTGTGAACGTATGGTTGACACCAACGCCGTTGACGTATTCCGTGACAGTCTGCACAACGCCGTTGCCTATAAGATCGCAATGTACACCGAAGCGCTGAGCGAAATAAGCGAACAGAAACTCCACCCAACCGGTCCAGAAGAGCAAGGCTCCGGCGAGTCCGAAGCAGGTCTGGCGTGTGTCGCCTTTCACGAACACACCGGCTATGGTGATCACAAGTCCTACGAAACCCATCAGAAACGCCGAATAGTGAAGCGTTGTCGGTTCGAGGAAGTGCTCCATAAGAATCATAAGAGCATGTCCTAACGGCATCAGAAGAAGTACGATAAGCAATGACCCGATGGTCTTACCAAGATATTTCTTTTTCATTGTCGTTGAGTATTATTTTTTTACGGTTGCAAAATTAGGCAAAATCGGCGAATTATGAAATACCTACTTTTAATGATTTTGCCTAATAGACAATAAAATACGTAAAAAACGCCGCCAGAGAGCAAATAGTTTTGATGATTTTCTATAACTTTGCACCCATTAGTAACAGATGTCTCGTTATCTGCGGCTTCATCCGTGCGAGACATTCCATATAAATATTTAATATAAAGATGAAAGACATGAAAAAGATTAGAGCAGCCGTAGTGGGATACGGCAACATCGGACATTATGCGATTCAGGCGCTTGAGGCTTCCGACGACTTTGAGATTGCTGGTGTAGTGCGCCGTCACGGTGCGGAGAACAAGCCTGCCGAACTGGCTCAGTACGAGGTAGTAAAAGACATTCGCGAACTGAAGGACGTGGACGTAGCTATCCTCGCTACTCCGACACGCTCGTGCGAGGAGTACGCAAAGCAGATTGCTGCACTCGGCATCAACACCGTAGACAGCTTCGATATACACACTTCTATCGTCGACTACCGCCGCACTCTCTCTGAGGTGTGCAAGAAGAACGGCACGGTGAGCATCATCGCTGCCGGTTGGGACCCGGGTTCCGACTCTATCGTGCGCACTCTGATGCAGAGCCTCGCACCGAAGGGACTCAGCTACACCAACTTCGGACCGGGCATGTCGATGGGTCACAGCGTATGCGTGCGCTCTAAGGAGGGCGTGAAGGACGCTCTCTCTATGACTATACCGAAGGGCGAAGGTCTGCACCGCCGCATGGTGTACGTAGAACTCGAAGAGGGCGCAAAGCTCGAAGACGTTACGGCAGCTATCAAGGCAGATCCCTACTTCTCTAACGACGAGACTCACGTGTTCGCCGTGCCGTCGGTTGACGCCGTGCGCGATATGGGTCACGGCGTACATCTCACTCGCAAGGGCGTGAGCGGCAAGACTCAGAACCAGCGCATGGAGTTCAGCATGAGCATCAACAACCCTGCACTCACCGGTCAGGTGCTCGTCAACGTGGCTCGCGCTACAATGCGCCAGCAGCCGGGCTGCTACACAATGGTTGAAATTCCGGTTATCGACATGCTCGCCGGCGATCGTGAGGAACTTATAGCTCACCTCGTATAAGGCAATGAAAAACAAACGTGTACTGATTGCCCACCTCGCCATTCTCTCCGCCTGCTCCATCTGGGGTCTCATGGCTCCTATCTGCAAGGACGCGATGCTGAACGGGGTGGACAATCTGAATACGGTATACCTGCGCGCATTGGGCGGAGCGGTGTTCTTTTGGATAACGTCGCTCTTCACCAAACACGAGCACGTACCGCTCAAGGACATCTTCGTGCTGTGCGGAGCTGGCGTGTTCGGACTCGTGTGCAACCAGTGTTGCTTCACCATCGGTCTGAGCATCACCACGCCGTCGAACGCCGCCATCGTAACCACATCGCTGCCTATCTTCGCAATGATATTCGCAGCGCTTATCTTGAAAGAACCTATCACGGGGCGCAAGGCACTGGGCGTGGGCGTAGGCTGCTCGGGCGCCGTCATTCTGATTGCCAGCACTGCCGTTGCCAACGACTCGCGCATCGGCGACATACGCGGCGACCTGCTGTGCGTGGCTGCGCAGATGTCGTTTGCGCTCTATCTCTCGCTCTACCGCGACATACTGAAACGCTATAGTCCGATAACCATGAGCAAGTGGATGTTCACGTGGGCTACGCTGCTACTCACGCCGTTCCTCGGCGGTCATGCCGCAGCTACCGACTGGCAGGCTGTCAGCCTCAAGACATGGCTCGAAACGGGTTTCGTGGTGTTCTTCGGAACCTACATCGCCTACCTTTGCATGCAGACAGCGCAACGCACGCTGCGCCCCACCGTGGTGAGCATCTACAACTATATGCAGCCCGTGGTGGCGGTATCGGTGAGCATCGCCTACGGCATGTGCCTCTTTACGTGGAAGCAAGCCGTGGCTGTAGTGCTCGTCTTCAGCGGCGTGTGGCTCGTAATCAAGTCGAAGTCGCGAAAGGATATGGAGTTGAAGCAAAGCTAAAGTAGCCAGCATCGACAGGCACGTACATTAACTGATACTGAAACAGAAACATATATGAGAAGACTATTTATCACAGCTGTCCTCATGGTTGTAACCTTGATGACTGTAAATGCTCAGACAGCATTGAAGAAAGTGTATGACGAGAGCATCGACCCGATGGAACAGATTGACAAGGCGCTTGCCGTGGCTAAGGCAGACGGCAAGTTTGTGGTGTGCCAGGTGGGTGGCAACTGGTGTCCGTGGTGCCTGCGCTTCGCCGACTTCGCCGAAACTAACGAGGCGGTAAGCAAGATGATCGGCGAGAACTTCGTGCTCATCCACGTCAACTACAATCCGCGCAAGGCTGGCGGCGAAGAGGCTGCACAGAAAGCCGCAAAGCTGATGGAGCGTCTTGACAACCCGGCTCGCTTCGGCTTCCCCGTCTTCGTGGTGCTCGACGCCAACGGTAAGGTACTGCACACGCAGGACTCAAGTTTCCTCGAAGAGGACAAGGGCTACAGCGAGAAGAAGGTGCTACGATTCTTCAAGAATTGGACCCCGGCGGCTGTACCGCAACATTAATAACCTACTGCATTCCTGCAGTTAATACAGGAATGGATACGGACAATAAGGCAAACAATTAACAAACAAATATATAAAAAGTATGAAAAGAAATCTTATGTACGTTGCAGTCTTGGCTGCAGCAATAATGGTGTCTTGCAATGGCAAGAACACCGCACAGAGCGAAGCAAACACCGATTCGACAAGCGTAGCTGACACAACAGCCAGCGAAGACCTCGACCTCGCTGCCGTTGCCGGCACATACGAGGGCACTCTGCCTGCTGCCGACTGCCCGGGCATCAAGACCGTGCTCACGATCAATGCAGACAGCACATACCAGCTTAAGCAAGACTACATCGACCGTAAGGATGGTCACGACGAGGCAAGCGGCGTGCTGGAGGTTCTCGACAACAGCGTCCTGATGCTTGTTCGTCCGTCGAGCGGCGAGCACACATTCTACAAGGTTAAGGACAACAGCAGCGTAATCATGACCGACTCGCTCGGCAATGAGCCTGAGGGCGAAATGGCAAAGCTGTATGTGCTGACAAAGAAGTAAGCTGAACGTATATGAATATTCTCGAACTATCACAAACCCGCTTCTCGGCACGCAAATATACTGACGAGCCGATAAGCGATGCCGACTTGGCATATATCCTCGAGTGCGTCCGACTGGCTCCGTCGGCTGTTAACCGTCAGCCGTGGAAGTTTGTCGTGGTGCGCAGCAAGGAGGCTAAGGAACAGCTTTGGCAAGCGTACGACCGCGATTGGTTCCGCACTGCTCCGCTCTACATCGTGTGCATGAAGAACAACAGCGAATGCTGGACACGCCGCTACGACGACAAGCAGCACGGCGACATCGACGTGGCTATAGCTACCGAGCATCTGTGCCTCGCCGCTACGGAGCGCAACCTCGGCACTTGCTGGGTGTGCAACTTCGACACCAACGCCATGAGCCGTCTCTTCCCCTCTGCCGACTTCGAGGCTGTGGCAATCATCCCCGTCGGACATATCGCCGACGATTGTCCTCGTGCAGAGAAGAAGCGCAAGGCTATTGCAGAGATTGTTGAGGAAGTATAATCAAAACGAAGAAGAAATAAAAAAAGAGTCCCTACTCCACTGCGGAATAGGGACTCTTTTTATGTTTTATTCAATCTGTGATTTCGGTCTGATTACATCATGCCGCCCATGCCCGGGTTGCCCATCGGCATAGCCGGAGCCTTCTCCTCTGGCTTGTCGCAGATGATGCACTCGGTTGTGAGGAACATGCCTGCGATAGAAGCAGCGTTCTCAAGAGCTACGCGCTCTACCTTAGCCGGGTCGATGACACCTGCTGCGCGGAGGTCTTCGTAAGCGTCCTTGCGAGCGTTGTAACCGAAGTCACCTTCGCCCTCGCGAACCTTCTGAACGACAACAGCACCCTCACCACCAGCGTTCTTCACGATCTGGCGAAGCGGCTCCTCGATAGCGCGGCGCACGATGTTGATACCAGTCTGCTCGTCAGCGTTCTCGCCCTTGAGCTCTGCAAGTTCCTTCTGAGCACGGATGTATGTTGTGCCGCCACCAACGACAACGCCTTCCTCCATAGCTGCACGTGTAGCGCAGAGAGCGTCGTCAACGCGGTCCTTCTTCTCCTTCATCTCTACCTCGCTGTTAGCACCTACGTAGAGAACGGCTACGCCACCGGCGAGCTTTGCAAGACGCTCCTGCAGCTTCTCCTTGTCGTATGCGCTCTTTGTGTTTGCAATCTCGCTCTTGATCTGAGCAACACGGTCGGCGATGAGGTCCTTCTGACCGCAGCCGCCTACGATAGTGGTGTTGTCCTTAGAAACGGTAGCCTTCTCGCAAGAACCGCAGAGGTCGAGTGTAGCCTTGTCGAGGCTCAAGCCCTTCTCCTCGCTGATTACGACGCCACCTGTCAGAGTAGCGATATCCTCGAGCATAGCCTTACGACGGTCGCCGAAGCCAGGAGCCTTCACAGCGCAGATCTTCAAACCTGCACGCAGACGGTTCACAACGAGTGTGGTGAGTGCCTCTGAGTCAACGTCCTCAGCGATGATGAGCATCGGGCGTCCGCTCTCTGCAGCCGGCTGCAGGATAGGCAGGAGGTCCTTAACGCTACTGATCTTCTTGTCGTAGATAAGGATGTACGGGTTGTCCATAACGCACTCCATCTTCTCAGAGTCGGTTACAAAGTAAGCGCTCAGATAGCCACGATCGAACTGCATACCTTCTGTTACGCCGATGTTTGTGTCGCGGCTCTTGCTCTCCTCGATGGTGATTACGCCGTCCTTAGACACCTTGCGCATTGCGTCTGCCAGAAGCTTGCCAATCTCTGGGTCGTTATTAGCAGAAACAGTTGCTACCTGCTCTATCTTGTCGTAGTTGTCGCCGACAATCTCTGCGTTCTGCTTGATGTGTGCAACGACTGCAGCCACAGCCTTGTCGATACCACGCTTCAAGTCCATCGGGTTGGCACCTGCTGTTACGTTCTTCAAGCCCTCGGTTACGATAGCCTGGGTGAGGATTGTAGCGGTTGTTGTACCGTCGCCTGCGTCGTCGCCGGTCTTGCTTGCTACGCTCTTTACGAGCTGTGCGCCGGTATTCTCGAACTTGTCCTCAAGCTCCACTTCCTTAGCTACGGTCACACCGTCCTTTGTAATCTGCGGAGCACCGAACTTCTTCTCGATAACCACGTTGCGGCCTTTCGGACCAAGTGTCACCTTAACTGCGTTAGCCAACTTGTCGACACCGTTCTTCAACAGGTCGCGTGCATCCATATTGTATTTAATTTCCTTAGCCATTTCTTTAATTTTTAATTATTAGTTATTAATTATTTCTGAACCACTGCGAGAACGTCTGACTGACGCATGATGAGGTACTTTGTGCCTTCAACCTCAAGCTCAGTGCCAGAATACTTGCCGTAGAGCACTTCATCGCCTTCTTTCAGAACCATCTCCTCGTCCTTTGTGCCGTTACCGGCTGCAACGATTGTGCCGTGCTGCGGCTTCTCTTTTGCTGTATCAGGAATGATGATTCCACCGACTTTTTCTTCTGCCTGTGCAGGGAGTACGAGAACTCGGTCTGCTAATGGTTTAATGTTCATGATTTTTATGTTTTAAGTTTTTATTTTACTATTAATTTCTGCGGCGACTATTCTGCCGTCCGCCTTCGTTAAGGATATAGCCAAAAGCGTGCCAAAGCTGATAAGGGCTAATATAGCACAACAAAGCGTGACAAATGTGACAAACGGAGTGACAGAAATGGCACACACACCACTTTTTTACTCTTTTACTCTTTTACTTTTATACTTTTACTTTTTTTACTCTTTTACTTTTTTACTCTTTTACTTTTTTATTACCTTTGCAGAAGTTTGGCGGCACCTCGGCAATTGAAACAAGTTCCATTGCTCTCGGTTTGCACAAACTTTGCAGAAGTTAAGCTACACCTCTAAATATATACATACTGTCACAAAGCAACAAGACAAACAAAAATAAATGAAAAAGTTCATACTCGACCTTACGGTCAACAGCGTTGAAGCATTGAGCGACAAGCACGTGCTCATCAAGCTCACCGACGACAAACCGCTGCCCGAGATGCTTCCCGGTCAGTTTGTGGAGGTGCGCGTAGACAATTCGCCGTCTACATTCCTGCGCCGTCCTATCTCTATTAATAATGTAGACTACGACCGCAACGAGCTCTGGCTCCTCGTGGCTGCCGTGGGCGACGGCACACGCCAGCTACAGAAGTTGCAGAAGGGCGACCGTCTCAACTGCATGCTGCCACTCGGCAATTCGTTCACAATGCCGACAGACAGCGCACAGAAGGTGCTGCTCGTAGGTGGCGGCGTGGGCGTGGCTCCGCTGCTCTACTTCGGCAAGCGCATCAAGGAGATGGGCGGCGAACCGACATTCCTGCTCGGCGCACGCTCGGCTAAGGACGTGCTGGAGCGCGAACTCTTCGAGCAGGTAGGACGCGTGTTCATCACCACCGAGGACGGATCCGAGGGCGAGAAGGGCTTCGTAACCAACCACTCCGTACTGGCTCAGGAGCACTTCGACCGCATCTCTACCTGCGGACCGAAGCCGATGATGATGGCTGTGGCTCGCTACGCCTTCAAGAACGACATCGAGTGCGAGGTATCGCTCGAGAACAAGATGGCGTGCGGCGTCGGAGCATGTCTCTGCTGCGTAGAGAAGACAGTGGAAGGCAACAAGTGTGTATGTAAGGAAGGTCCGGTAATGAATATAAAGAAACTGACATGGCAGATTTAAGTGTAAAGATTGGCGGTCTGAAACTGAAAAACCCCGTAATGACCGCATCGGGAACATTCGGATACGGTCTGGAGTTCGCCGACTTCGTGCCGCTCGAAGAGATTGGTGGCATCATCGTTAAAGGCACCACACTCAACCCGCGCGAGGGCAACGACTATCCGCGCATGGCTGAGACACCACAGGGCATGCTCAACTGCGTGGGCCTTCAGAACAAGGGCGTCGACTATTTCTGCCGCAATATCTATCCGCAGATCAAGGACATCGACACAAACATGATTGTCAACGTGAGCGGTTCGTCGCCAGACGACTACGCCGAGTGCGCTGCACGCATCAACGAGCTGGAGAACATCCCAGCTATCGAGCTGAACATCTCCTGCCCTAACGTGAAGCAGGGCGGCATGGCTTTCGGCGTAACCACAACGGGCGCAGCAAGCGTAGTGCGCGCCGTACGCGAACGCTACAACAAGCCCATCATCGTGAAACTCTCGCCAAACGTAACTGACGTAACCGAGATTGCAAAGGCTGTAGAGGCAGAGGGTGCTGACAGCGTATCGCTCATCAACACACTCATGGGCATGGCTATCGACATCGAGCGCCGCCGCCCAATGCTCAGCATCAACACCGGCGGACTGAGCGGTCCGGCTGTCAAGCCGGTTGCCGTGCGCATGGTATGGCAGGTGGCTAAGGCAGTGAAGATTCCGGTAGTAGGTCTTGGCGGCATCTGCACCGCCGAGGACGCCATCGAGTTCCTCATGGCTGGCGCAACAGCCATCGAGATTGGCACCGCAAACTTCCTCGACCCCGCCGTAACCATCAAGGTGCGCGACGGCATCAACAATTGGCTCGACAATCACGGTTGCTCTTCTGTGAGCGAGATTATCGGTGCATTAGAAGACTAATCGGACATTTACTATAAATATAAACGTAGCGGAGACTCTCCGCTACGTTTTTTTCTATCTATACAATTATATACATCTTTCATTGTATCAACTTTCCTCTCCGAACTTTTTGAGGTTGTCTCCGAACTAATTTTTTTTCTCTCCGAACTTTCATTATGAGTTTCCGAACCAAGTAAATCTATTTCCGAACTTTCGCCACACCCTTCATGAACAGGAATAGTAACCAAAAACGTCAAACGTTCGTCTGTTGTTTCTTTTATTTTATACAAATATCCAAAAGGCTATCTATCGTTTTGTCCAAGGTCTCCTTATACAAAAGACCGTCTACATATTCTTTGGGAATAGCGTGAAATCCATACTTCGCACCAAGAATGGCACACGCAACTGCAGCATTTGTGTCTGCATCTCCTCCTGCATTCACAACGGCAAGCAATCCTTCTTCGAATGAAGAGGCATGCCAATATGACCATAGAGCTACAGATAGAGTAGACAGGGTGTAGCCCCAATTGTCATAGTCTACAAGCGGTTTGACATGAGGTTCCGCCCATGCGTTGTCTATATAATCACATATTTCCACATCATATTGCTTGGCAATATCCTTCATTTGGGAGCGTGTAGGAGGTTCGATGCCATAGACCAATGCATGTATCAGCTCCGAAACAATGACACATGAGCCGACACACCTTGGATCGTAATGGGTGAGCTGACAAATATACTCTGCACAAGTCCTTACCTCTTTTGGGAAAAGTCCGACTACAGAGGTGCGCATCAGCCCATCATTTGCAGCAGACTGATACTTACTCATTTCCCATACCTTGTGGGATACCTCAAACGGATGCTCCACATAATCGCCAATCGTCAGCACCTTAAAGGTATTTTCTCCAATACCCATAGGAAAGCCATTGACCCAGTCTTTGAAGTGTCGGGCGATGTTGTAAAAATTAACACCCTTGTCTTCAATGACCGCATCAGCAATGCATAGCATCATGTCGGTATCATCCGTCCAGTCGCCTATCTTCCAGCGTTTCCGATGTCTGTCTTGGTATATCTGCTTATAGTGTTGTAGTCCATGAGGATATTTCCAAGCAATATCCTCATCTGTCATGAATTCCGTCCCCAATCCAAGCGCATCGCCAATGGCTTGACCATACAGGCAACCTCTAAATCTGTCAATAGTTTTATGCTCCATAGCCGTATAAATCTAAATTTTGACATTGGTTGTTGTTTTGATACAATTCGCTATAATCAGTTGATTTCGCTATAAATCTCGTCATTTTTTGACGGATTCAAAAAGATTCTCCGCTATAATTCCGTAAAAAGTCGCTATAATAGATCCTCTTATGATTGAGGTATGGTATACCAAGTTCGTCCTTCCGCTTTTATTAAACACTCTTTACTCATGTTTTTCAGCAAATCTCCGAGCATACGAAGTTGTTGTTCTTCCGTCTTGTTGGTAGGTCGCACATCTTTGAGATATTCGTATATACTATCTCGCTTGGCACCTTCTTCACCAACATTGCTGATATATTGTAGAACCATTTGGCGCAACCTCTCCTTATCCAATCCTTTTGCCTTAGTGTAAGAAGGCTGCTGGTGAGTAGGTAATGCTAATAGGCAACCTCATCCTAATCGTCTATTGTTGCGTCAAGCACTAATTCTGCTGACCAATCCTTTGCTGCGTAGATGGGCTCTTCAAGAATAACAGACATTCTTTCTTGGGTCAATTCCACCAACGAATCTTCTATCCGTTGCTATGCCTTCTTGTGAGCAATGACTGGGCGATGAGGCAAGTGCTTTGGGATATGTATTATCCCTACTCGCTTGTTCGTGTCATACGTTACGAACTCTTCTATACTTAGTCCTTTCCTTCAAATGACAGATAAGTGCATTGTTCTGTGAGTTTGAACGTTGCCGACTGTGTATTGGCAGGTTGCCCATTGAAAGTAAGTCTCGAAATATCTGTCCAGACAATTTCAAGCGTCTTATCCTTAACTCCAAGTACAAGATGCCCTCCCTTCATATTGGCGATAGCCGATACGTAGGATATAACATCATTTTTCTCGTCCCCACAGAACGAGTTCTTCAAATTTTTAAATTCCTTCCATTCACAGCGAGCATTTTCTTGTGGGTACTCACGGAGGAGGTATTGTTGTAGGTCGTGTTCAAGTATTTTCACATTTTATCTTGATAGTTTTTGTCTTTTATCCCAAAATACCTTAGTGTTTCGGTAAAAATACATGGTTTATTCTTTTTCCACTGGGTAGAAAGACATTCTTCAGTAGCATCACATTTCTCATCTTCTAAAAACATCGTTGATGAACATATAGGATAACGTCTGCATTCTTTTTTCTTGTTATACGTTAATAATCTCGCCATAATTAGTTCTACTCCATACAATATCGCTGACTCTTTGTATGCAGACATTTTTCCACCGACCATATTTTTGGGAAGTACACTCTGATTCTTTCCATCTATAAAAGGATACCCGTAGTGATTTAATAGTTTCTCTTTGAAAATCTCCCTATCGGATATGTTACAATCATATAAAAAATCAATAAGCTGGTGATGACATTTACTGCAGTCCAATATACAATTATTTATAACTTGGGAATAATATTCTAAATCCGTACCCATTAATGCTTCCAAACTTCCTTTAAAATCATTAGAGAAAATGTTCAATAGTCTATAAAAAGGCATACTCTTTCCCTTATATGAAACAGCATAGTCGCGAATAACAGATTGGTACAAATCCTTTCCATCCCAATTTGGATGCTGTTTAAATAACTTGAGTACTTCAAAGAAACCAATGCCTGGATTATCCCAAAGCAAAGCACACAAACAAATAGACGCTATTTTCTTATTATCCTGTGCTATATCAGGCATAGTTTTACTTATAATAAGTTCGACTGCATGGTAGGGTATTATGGCGTGGTTTACATCGTTATTAATCATAGATTGAATAGCATGAGCCATACCCTCAATGACACAACGATGTCCAAATTGAAATCCATGTTCTTTCGCTTTGTCGTTTTCAAAATCATAACACCCTATCCATACAGCTGTTTTCTCTTTTTTGCGATGGATATTTCACGTTCATCTATTTCTATGTCGGAAATATTAAAATCTGTTGTTCTAGTTCCTTCAAGATTGTTGAAATGAAATATAAATTGATGAATGTGCCTATCTGTTTCCCATAACTTTAATGGGACATTTATTTCATCGTTATTTCTTATATAATCACGATACTTCGCAAACATTCTATTGTACATATCACTCATCCTTATGCCATATAAACTTGTGATATGCTGTATGTAATGTATATATTCATGAACAAATGTTGCATATGCAGATAATGTCATATTGTCCAAGTTCTCCAAATCAATATTATCATCTACGTACATGTGCAAATGGTTTGTTTCATACTTACTACATTTGCCATTTAAAATGTCATAATCAAAAAAAGACATACCCATTCGTTCGTAAAAACTTTAAATTGGAGAATTTAAATCAAATGACCTTTCAAGTTCCAATTCTGGACGAGTCAAAAGAATTGGCATTTCCTTTTGCTCTTCTTTTACAATGCTCGAAGCATTTTTTGCTCTCGTAGCAGCCCAATTTCTAAGTGCAGCTATTTGCTCTTTCATTGTAGTTGATAAAGGAACCGTTTCTGATATTGCGTCCATAATATGCGATGCATTTAGAACTGGACTCTCGGGATTATCAACATAAGCTGCAAACATTGCTTCCTTAATACACTCTTCTATTTCTGCACCATTGAATCCTTCAGTTTTTTTTCCAAACATACCTATGGGATATTGAGATGGATCTTGTCCTTTTTTCTTTAGATGAATAGAGAATATGTTTTCTCTCTCCTTTGCTGTTGGAAGATCAACAAAGAAAATTTCATCAAATCGTCCCTTTCTCAGTAATTCTGGAGGCAGAAGATTTATGTTGTTTGCGGTAGCCACTACAAATACAGGAGAAGTTTTCTCTTGCATCCAAGTCAAAATTGTGGAAAATATGCGAGAGGTAACTCCGCCATCAGTGGAACCACTTGATTGTACTCCATTGAGTCCCTTCTCAATTTCATCTATCCATAGAACACAAGGTGCAACTGCCTCCGCAGTAACAATAGCCTTTCTGATATTATCTTCACTACTACCAACAAGTCCTTGATAAACTTTTCCAATATCTAATCTTAGCAGAGGCATGTTCCAAAAGGAAGCTATACTCTTTGCTGTAAGACTTTTACCACATCCGGGAACACCTAATAAGAGAAGTCCTTTTGGTTCTTGCAATCCAAAATCTCGCGCTTTCTTTTCATAAGCTTTTTGTCTTTTGAATAGCCAATCCTTAAGGATTTCCATGCCACCAACATCCTTTAGACTCTCATTCTTCGGGAAATAATCAAGAATACCTGATTTCTTTATGATTTGTTCTTTTTCAGACGAAACCGTATATGGCGCATTCTGTCCTAGATCGTCTTTAACTGCGGCAAGACAAAATGCTAAATCGGCTTCCATTGAGGTCATACCTAAAGCCGCATCCACCATTCTGTTACGCATTTCCACTGAGAGATTGATTTTACATTGTCTTTCAACTACGCCAAGTGTTTTTTCCATATCAAATCTATCTGGTAATGGGATATTCAATACCGTTACATATTTCTCCAATTCTACTGGCAATTTATAAATAGCAGACAGAATTATAGCATGAGTATTTGTATGTCTTGCTTTTTCAGCAATTGAACGAATATAGTATTTGACATTTTCCTCTTCTATATAGTTGTTGAAATCTTCTAATATAAAAACATCCTTTCTTGTATCCTTATCATTGTGGATGTATTTCAGAACTTCTTCAGGTTCAACGATTTCTTCACCATCTTGATTTTTAATGGGAAGGGCGTTGTTGCTATTAAACTCTCGCAAGCCTTCTACGCAATTCCAATTGAAAAGTCGAACATCCTTTCCTTCTGATTTGAGGATATTTATTATACCATCTATTTTTTGCTTAGTTCTATCGTATTCAAAACTATTTAGATACAGAACAGGATAATATGCCTTCAGCATATCTCTTATTTTCGAATATACGGCTTCCATTATATTGTTATTTCTGTTGTATGGATTGTATGTTATTTCTACGAGGTTTCATTTTTGCTAAATACTTAGCAGGAATGTTTGTTTTCTTTGTCATGATTCTTTTGTTACCCAGCAACTGTTCAAGAACATCCATAGCATCATGAGCTCTTTCATTAACATCGTTAGGTAGATAGTCAGAATCTGTAACAATAGTTCCATCTTTTAAAATGACAAACTTTATCTGCGCAACAGGTTCGTCCTCGTTTTTATCTTTTGAACGACCCACCATAAAAAAGCAATAAACTTCTTCAGTTGTAGGGGTGAATCGATCATTCGCTTTATAAGTAAAGCCCTTTTTCTTAAATTCTTGAACCAAGGAGTTTTTGGCATATGCGGCATTTAAGGCATAGAATTGGTTTTGTAATTCTTCTACTTTTTGCACTGCATTGGGCATATAATAGGTATTATATGTTACCTCATTTGTTGTAAGATTAAGTTTAAGGGCAAATTCACCGTACAACTTAGTTCCATGGTTTGCATCTATTACAAGTAACTCATTTCCGTTAATAGAATACGTCCACCCCAAGGTGTCACACGCAGATTTTAAAACATCTACGTGCATCACA
>ENA-UPWO01000704-UPWO01000704.1-human-gut-metagenome-genome-assembly--contig:-NODE-704-length-18333-cov-16.803517_pt1 | contig 18333 bp, 14 predicted proteins | sample MGYA00250056_ERZ773388 | MGnify/ENA primary metagenome ERZ773388 (study PRJEB29103, sample SAMN06112004) | human gut metagenome | biome: human gut; feature: ankylosing spondylitis patient; material...
CATAAAAAACACAAAACTGCTGAAACATTCAAAAACGTAAGAATTGCCCCGACGTGATGTCGGGGCATTTTTTTGTCCTTCTGTTTATGCTTTCTGTATCGCCTTTTTGTGTATGTGTTTGCAGGTTTTGCAGATGTTTAAAAGTCTGATGCTCAGCGACGATACTTCTTAAACGTGTACTTGTGTGAGTTTGGAAAACAAGTGAAGATGGTGATGCTCTCGTTAGTCTTTGTGTGCTTTCTGCCAGCTTGTGTTGAAAGATCTTTCTTTTTTCTTGTGTAGAGCAAAATAATATTATCTTTCTATTTTTTTGTAGGTTGCTGTCATCTGTTGCAGATTGTCTGTCTTGGTACGGTCGTCAGTCTGTTTAGCGGTCATTTCTTTAACTCCCCCATTTTTGAAACTTCAGTTTATGTAACCAAAAAGAGGGTGTGTCCTGAACTTTTGATACACCCTCTTATCTTAGTATGCTCGGCATGAGCTTATTCTAATGGGTGCAAGTCCCTAACAAGCCCTAATAGCAGGAATTGTATAGCCAATAGCAAGGGTGTCCACTGCGAGGTGGAATCTGAAAGAAGCTGGCGGCAAACATCTGCCCCAACGTACAGAAACTACATATAAGGCATTTGACCATGGATGAGATTGCCGCACAAATCAAAGTCCTATAGCTATTCGGAATGGTTGATGGAGTTTCCTTGAGCTTGCGAAAAAATGAAGTGGGGTAACAGAGTTAACAGTTAACAGTTGCTTTTCCGCTCTTTCTTTTTATTTGAATACTCCGTTTTATAGGTTCTAATCCTAATTAATATTAAAAATGTGCAAGTTTGCTACTTTTTGATATGAAAAATGTGTATTTTTGCCGAAAAATCATATTAACGAGGAATTTATGGCAGAAATACAAAGAGAAATACTAGATAAATTGAAGGCGTGGAAGGAGAATCCGCGTCGCAAACCATTGGTGTTGCAGGGCGCACGTCAGGTAGGTAAGTCGTGGGCATTGAAGAAGTTTGGCAGGGAATGCTTTGAGGATATGGTTTACATCAACTTTGATACGATGCCAGCCGTGAAGGAGGATTTTAAACGTACCAAGGAACCTTTGAGACTCATTAAGTCGATGGAGCTGATGACGGTGAAGAAAATTATCCCAACTTCCACTCTGATTGTTCTTGATGAGATTCAGGAATGCAATGAAGCATTGAATAGCTTGAAGTATTTCTGTGAGGATGCTCCGGAGTACGCTGTTGTGTGCGCAGGTTCACTCCTGGGTGTGGCTCTTAATCGTACAGGAGCGTCTTTTCCCGTGGGTAAGGTGGACTTCATGACGCTTTATCCCGTATCGTTTGCTGAATATCTGAGGGCGGCAGATGCCCAGCTCTATCATTCTTATCAGATGATAGACGAGGTGATGTCTGTGCCCGAGGTGTTGCACCAGCAGCTGATAGATGCTTACAAGTTGTATCTTGTGTTAGGAGGAATGCCCGAGGCGGTAAGTGCCTACATCGACACTCGTTCGTGGGCGGAAGTAAAGGTGGTTCAGAATGCTATCCTCCAGTCTTATTCCCTTGATTTTGCCAAGCACATCAGCAACAAGGATATCCCACGTGTGTTTCAGGTTTGGGGCAATTTGCAGAATCAGCTGGCTCGTGAGGACAAGAAGTTCCGTTATGCTGATGTTCAGAAAGGGGCTAGGGCGCGTGAGTATGAGGGAGCCATCGAATGGTTGTGCCTGGCAGGATTGGTGCATCGGGTTTCGGCGATAGAAACTCCTCGCTTGCCGCTTTCTGCCTATAAGAAAGACAATGCCTTTAAGCTTTATCTCAATGATGTGGGCTTATTGGGGCGCAAGTTTGATTTGGATGCTGCTACGGTATTGATGGGCGACAATCTCTTTACGGAGTTCAAGGGGGTGATGGCAGAAAACTATGTCCTGCAGGCTTTGGTTCGCCAGTATGGCAGTCAGCATTATTATTGGACTTCTGGCAATACGGCAGAAGTGGAGTTCCTGTTGCAGAATGCAGGTAAAATCATTCCTATCGAGGTGAAGGCTGACAAGAATGTTACGGCGAAGAGCCTGGCGTATTATCGCAAGCAATATCTCCCTAAACTATCAATTCGTCTTTCTGCTCTTAACATGAGGAAGGACGATGATTTGCTCAATCTTCCATTATATCTGGTTGATAAATTGAAAATGTTTGTGGAGAATATGGCGTTTAATGAATAATTGAAATCTATCCTGCTCATTCTCTGCCATCCACTTTCCCATCTCTTCTGTCATCGTGAAGAAATCCGGGTCGATATTCTTATTCGCTGAACAAAAAACTGCTATTTTCATGTGACCCAACGTACAGAAACTTCATATAAGGCATTCAAAATAGGAACCGCCGTATGCGGAACCGCATGTACGGTGGTGTGAGAGGTCGGAAAACGAAAGTAGGAGAAAAACTACTTCGTTTTCCTCCTACTCGATTAGTATACCACTCCTATTGTTGTGATAAGATGCTGGTAAAGACCATGCAGTGCTGTTAGTTCTTAAACGTCAAACCATCGTCTTTTGTGTGGTCGATGGTGATAGGTTTCTCACGACTGACTTCCTCGGCGAGAATCTTCTTGCTCAAGTCGTTCAATACATAGTCTTGTATTGCGCGCTTTACAGGGCGTGCGCCAAACTCTGGATCGTAGCCCACCTCTGCCAAATATTGGATGGCGGCAGGAGTCCAGCGAAGTTCGAAGCCCTGAGGAGCCAACATCTTCTTGACTCTGTTCATCTGAAGCTCAACCACCTGGCCAATCTGCTCTTTGGTGAGAGGCTTGAAGGTGATGATGTCGTCGATACGGTTCAGGAACTCCGGACGGAAGGTCTTTCTCAACATATCACGGCTTGCGTTGGAAGTCATGATGATGATGGTGTTCTTGAAGTTTACTACACGGCCTTTGTTGTCGGTCAGTCGTCCGTCGTCCAATACCTGAAGCAAGGTGTTGAAGACATCGGGATGAGCCTTCTCGATCTCATCGAAGAGAACCACACTGTATGGTTTGCGACGAACAGCCTCTGTCAACTGTCCACCCTCATCATAGCCTACGTATCCTGGAGGCGCACCTATCAGACGGGTGACGCTGAACTTCTCTTGATATTCACTCATATCGATACGTGTCATCATCGACTCGTCATTGAAGAGATATTCTGCCAAAGCCTTGGCAAGCTCAGTCTTACCCACACCGGTTGTGCCGAGGAAGATGAAACTTGCGATAGGACGTTTCGGGTCTTGCAAACCGGCACGTGAGCGGCGTACAGCATCACTCACGGCGGTAATGGCCTCGTCCTGACCGATGACTCTCTTGTGGAGTTCTTCCTCCAAATGGAGCAGTTTCTCACGCTCACTCTGCATCATACGGCTTACAGGTATTCCGGTCCAGCGGCTTACCACCTCGGCAATATCGTCGGCAGTAACCTCTTCGCGTATCATGGCCTCGCCACCTTGAGTGCTCTTCAGTTGTTCCTGGATGCGCTTGATGTCTTCTTCGAGAGCAGTCAGCTTAGAATATCTGATCTCAGCCACGCGCTCGTAGTTGCCTTCACGTTCCATGCGCTCAGCCTCAAACTTCAGGTTCTCAATCTCCTGCTTGTCTTGCTGAATTTTATTGACGAGGTCTTTCTCTCCTTCCCATTTTGCACGGAAGTCGCGTTCCTTGTCCTTCAGCTCGGCAATCTCCTTGTCGAGTTGCTGAATCTTAGGCTGGTCGTTCTCGCGTTTGATGGCCTCACGCTCTATCTCCAACTGCTTTAGGTGACGTGTGATCTCGTCCAGTTCCTCAGGCACGGAGTCGCGCTCCATACGGAGTTTGGCAGCAGCCTCATCCATTAGGTCGATAGCCTTGTCTGGCAGGAATCGGTCGGAGATGTAACGTTCGGAAAGTTTGACAGCTGCGATGCAGGCGTCGTCCTGAATACGAACCTTGTGATGGTTCTCATAACGCTCCTTGATGCCTCGGAGAATGCTGATGGCGTCCACCTCGTCAGGCTCGTTGACCATTACGGTCTGGAAACGACGTTCCAAAGCCTTATCCTTCTCGAAGTATTTCTGATACTCGTTGAGGGTGGTGGCACCGATGGCTCTCAACTCGCCGCGTGCCAATGCAGGCTTCAGAATATTGGCAGCATCCATGGCGCCTTCTCCACCGCCGGCACCTACCAAGGTGTGAATCTCGTCGATGAAGAGGATAATCTGTCCGTTGGCGTTGGTCACTTCCTTGATGACGCTCTTCAGTCGCTCTTCGAATTCGCCTTTATATTTAGCGCCAGCCACCAGTGCGCCCATGTCGAGCGAATAGAGCTGCTTGTTCTTCAAGTTCTCCGGTACGTCGCCACGTACGATTCTTTCGGCAAGTCCTTCAACGATGGCGGTTTTACCAGTACCAGGCTCACCGATAAGGATTGGGTTGTTTTTCGTTCTTCTTGATAAGATTTGGAGCACGCGACGTATCTCCTCGTCACGTCCGATTACGGGGTCGAGCTTTCCACTTCTGGCTTGTTCAACCAAGTTCTTGGCGTATTTCTCCAGACTCTGATAGTTTTCGTCTGCACTCTGGCTCTTCACGTTCTGTCCCTGACGAAGAGCCTGGATGGCAGCGAGCATGTCTTTCTCGTTGGCGCCGGCATCTTTCAGGATGCGGGCTGCTGTAGAGTTGCCTTTCAGAATGGCGAGCAGAATAGGCTCTACGCTTACGAACTCGTCGCCCATCTTCTTGGCAGTATCCTCGGCGTTGATCAATATCTGATTGGTGTCATTGGAGAGGTATGGCTGTCCGCCACCCTGTACGCGGGGAAGATGCTGCAATTCCTGCTGCAGGAGCATGGAGATCTGTCCTCCGTTCATGCCCAACTTCTGGAAGATATAGTTGGTTACATCAGGTGCTTTCTCGATGATTCCGCTGAGAAGATGCACCGGCTCGATGGTCTGCTGACCATTTCGTTGCGCTGTGTTCACAGCGGCTTGCACCGCTTCTTGCGCCTTGATTGTAAATTTGTCGAATGTCATATATTTCTCCTTTCTTGTTTTATTTGTTTCGTTATGTTATTTGTTGTTTGCCAACCGTTGAAGCGAAATGTGTGCCGAGGTACAGAGTGCTGACATTCTGTCTTGTTTTTCGTTGCTTTTTAGACATTTATAGTTGAAAATGCTGTCAATGTGTCGGTAATCGGGCGCTTGACGGGAGACGAGTTTTGTACTTTGTGAATGATTCTCTTTGGTCTTAATAGATGGCCGGCTTTGGTCTTAATAGACGACCGGCTTCGGTCTTAATAGATGACCGGCTTCGGTCTTAATAGATGGCAGAAATGGCTTTTAGGGTTAACTCAGGTCAAGAAACATCGTTCTTGCGTTAAAAAGCTAATAATAACACGAGTGATTTTTGGTGGGCTCAAATATTATTTGTACCTTTGCACCATTATTTCAAATAAGTAGAAATCAATGGCTGAAACAAAGAAAATCAAGACAGCTTTAGTGTCTGTCTTTCACAAGGACGGCTTGGATGAACTCCTTGCCAAGTTGAATGAAGAGGGTGTTAAATTCTTGAGCACCGGTGGTACACAGAAGTTTATCGAGTCACTCGGTTATGAATGTCAGAAAGTGGAGGATGTAACCACTTATCCATCCATCCTCGGTGGACGTGTGAAGACTCTTCATCCCAAAATATTCGGAGGTATTCTTGCGCGTCGCGACAATGAGGGCGATCAGGAGCAGATGAAGGAGTATGAGATTCCAAGCATCGACCTCGTGATAGTAGACCTTTATCCTTTCGAGCAGACTGTGGCAAGCGGTGCAAGTGATGCCGATATCATTGAGAAGATCGATATAGGCGGAATCTCTCTGATCCGTGCCGGAGCCAAGAACTTCAAGGATGTTGTTATCGTGCCCAGCAAGGCTGAGTACAGTGTGCTGCTCGATATCTTGAAGAATAAAGGTGCTGAGACCGATATCGAGGATCGCAAAATGTTTGCAGAGCGTGCCTTTGGCGTAAGCTCACACTACGATACAGCTATCCACGCTTGGTTCGCTAAGTAATGTGCGTCAGCAGTGCTGGCGTAGATATTTTAAGCTTAAAATAAACAATTAGTAATTACAAAAGAAAATGGGATTTTTTTCATTTATTCAGGAAATCGCAATGGACTTGGGAACAGCCAACACCATTATTATCAGCGATGATAAGATTGTGGTGGATGAGCCCTCTGTTGTAGCCCTCGACCGCCGTACAGACAAGATGATTGCTGTAGGTGAGAAGGCTAAGATGATGTACGAGAAGACTCATGACAATATCCGTACTATCCGTCCTTTGCGTGATGGTGTGATAGCCGACTTTACTGCATGCGAGCAGATGATGCGCGGTCTTATCAAGATGGTGCATACAGGAAGCCGTCTTTTCTCTCCCTCACTCCGTATGGTAATTGGTGTGCCTTCTGGTTCTACCGAGGTGGAGCTCCGTGCTGTACGCGATTCTGCCGAGCATGCCGACGGACGTGATGTTTACTTGATTTTTGAACCTATGGCAGCAGCTATCGGTATCGGTATCGATGTGGAGGCGCCAGAGGGAAACATGATAGTTGATATAGGTGGCGGTTCCACCGAGATTGCAGTCATCTCACTTGGCGGTATTGTGAGCAACAACTCCATCCGTACAGCCGGTGACGACCTGACTGCTGATATCCAGGAGTACATGAGTCGTCAGCACAACGTGAAGGTGTCTGAGCGTATGGCCGAGCGTATCAAGATACATGTAGGCTCTGCTCTTACCGACCTGGGTGATGAGGCTCCAGAAGACTTTATTGTTCATGGTCCTAACCGCATCACAGCTCTGCCTATGGAGGTGCCTGTATGCTATCAGGAGATAGCTCAGTGCTTGGACAAGACTGTGGCAAAGATCGAGAATGCTGTGCTCTCAGCACTTGAGAACACTCCTCCTGAGCTCTATGCTGATATCGTGAAGAATGGTATCTGGCTCTCTGGTGGTGGAGCTTTGCTCCGTGGACTCGACAAGCGTCTCACAGCCAAGATCAACATTCCTTTCCATATTGCCGAAGACCCATTGCACAGTGTGGCTAAGGGTGCCGGCATCGCGCTGAAGAATGTAGACCGCTTCTCGTTCCTGATGAGATAATTGAAAATCTGAATTTCAGAGAAACTATAGCGTATGCACAACCTTACAGAGTTTCTGGCGAAACACAACCACTGGTTTGTGTTCCTGGTGCTTGAGGTAGTGAGCATGGTACTGCTCTTCAGATACAACAGTTATCAGGGCAGTGTGTGGTTCTCGTCAGCCAACGCCGTTACGGGCAAGGTGTATGAGTGGGATTCGGCTGTGGAGAGTTATTTCTCGCTGTCAGGCGTCAACAGTCAGCTCACTCAGCGCAATGCTTTCCTGGAACAGCAGGTAAGAATGCTGGACGACAGTATCGCCCGCCTTACCCGCAGTCAGGAAGCTGCAGTGACACGCTTGTCAAGCATGGTTCCCTTCCAGGGATGCAGGCTTATTCCGGCAAAGGTCGTCGCCAATATGGTGAACAGATACGACAACCTTATCACTATAGATAAGGGTTCTGCCGATGGAGTGAAGCGCGATATGGGCGTGGTTTGTGGCATGGGCGTGGTAGGCATTGTCTACTTGGTGTCTGAACATTACAGCATCGTCATCCCAGCTCTCAACAGCCATTCCAATATCAGCTGTACCATACAGCGCCGTGGCTATTTCGGCTATCTGCGCTGGCGAGGTGGCTCCTCACAGCTGGCTTATCTCGAGGACGTGCCAAGACATGCTCACTTCAAGTTGGGCGACAATGTGGTGACGAGTGGATATTCATCGGTCTTCCCTCCAGGAGTCATGGTGGGAAAGGTTCTGCATGTGTTCAATTCGGCAGACGGACTGTCATATCGTGTACAGGTTAAGTTGTCTACCGATTTTGCTCGCTTGCGCGATGTGTGCCTTGTTGATGATTCTGCCTTGCAGGAACGTATCGACCTGATGCGGGCAGCACAGGATTCCATCAAGCCACAGTAATGCACTCTGCCGTTTCGCAGAAACAAAACAGATTTTAAAGACAACACTTTTTCAATTCTTTTTGAAAAATGAGTATAGATATAGTAAAGCGATGGGGAGTATTCTTTGTTCTCCTGCTGGTGCAAGGACTGGTGTGTAACCATATACATCTTTTCCATTGCGCCACACCGCTTCTGTACATCATGTTCGTGCTCCACTTTCGTCGTAACACGCCTCGTTGGCAAATGTTATTGTGGAGTTTTGCCCTGGGATTGGGAGTCGACATCTTCGCCAACACTCCGGGTGTGGCTGCCGGCTCTATGACGGCAATAGCTCTCTTGCAGCCTTATCTGCTCGAGCTGTTCCTGCCCCGTGACAGTTCTGACGACTTGCTTCCTGGCGTGCGCACGCTTGGAAGTTCTTACTTTTGGTATTCGCTCATCATCGTGGTGATTTATTGCCTGCTCTTCTTTACACTCGAGACTTTCAATTTCTTCAACTGGTTGCAGTGGATAGAATGTATCGTGGGAAGTGCTGCTCTCACCTATGTGTTGCTGATGGCCATAGAGAATGTGCGCAAGTAGTTTTTCCCTTTTGCCTTCTCTCTACGAAATTGACGGAGAACGAATCATACTCTATGCATGCATAGAATGATACATATATATATAATAAGGTATATATAATAATAAGGTGTAAGGGTAAAATATATAAAAAATAGGGCATATTATATAAATAGTTATTATGATCGATTATAATCTCGAAAAACGTAAGTTTGTGATAGGTGGAGTGGCCATAGGAATTGTGACCATTTACATCATTCGTCTCTTTACGTTGCAGATTATGAGCGACGACTATAAGAAGAATGCCGACAGTAATGCCTTCCTCAAGCAGGTGGAATATCCGTCACGTGGAGCCATCTACGATAGAAACGGCAAACTGATGGTGTACAATCAGCCGTCTTATGATATCATGGTGGTGATGAACGAGGAGAGTGGAAGACTCGACACGATGGACTTCTGCAACTCGCTTGGCATTACAAAAGAGTTCTTCATCAAGCGAATGAACGATATTAAGGACCGTTCCAAAAATCCCGGTTATTCGCGTTACACCCAGCAACTCTTCATGGGACAGTTGTCCGATAAGGACTTCAGTGTGTTCCAGGAAAAGATGTTCCGTTTCCCAGGTTTCTATGTGCAGAAGCGAAGCATACGTGAATACACCGGTCCCTATGCTGCCCATGTGCTCGGAGATGTGGGAGAAGTTTCGGAGAGCGATATAGAAGATGACAGCTACTATCAGCCAGGCGACTATATCGGTAAACTCGGTGTGGAGAAATACTATGAGAAAGAGCTCAGGGGAGAGAAGGGTATCAAAATCAAACTTCGTGATGCGCACGGACGAATACAGGGAAGTTACCAGCGTGGCAAGTTCGATCAGCGTCCTGTGGCAGGCAAAGACCTTACTCTGGGCATCGACCTGAACCTGCAGGCTCTTGGAGAGCGACTCCTTCAAGGAAAGATAGGCAGTATTGTAGCCATCGATCCCAAGACGGGCGAAGTGCTTGCCATGGTGTCGTCGCCCTCTTATGATCCACGTAGGTTGGTAGGAAAGATGCGCGGAAAGATGCACCGTTACCTTTCGCATGACCCCTGGAAACCGTTGCTCAACAGAAGTATCATGGGTCAGTATCCACCGGGTTCAACCTTCAAGACTACTCAGGCGCTCACATACCTCACCGAAGGAATCATCACGCCGGGTACAGCTTTCCCCTGTCATCATGGATTCTCTTATCGCGGACTGCATGTAGGCTGTCACGGACATCCTTCTCCTATAGCTCTCGTCGATGCCATCAGTACCTCCTGCAATGGCTACTTCTGTTGGGGACTCTATTATATGATGGGCAACAGGCGCAAGTATCCCAATGTGCAAGTGGCTATGAACACCTGGCGCGACTATATGAAGAGTATGGGATTCGGATACAAACTTGGTATCGACCTGCCTGGCGAGAAACGAGGACTGATTCCTAATGCCGAGTTCTACGACAAGGCTTACCGAGGGTCATGGAACGGACTCACCATTATCAGTATCTCTATCGGACAGGGTGAGGTCAACCTCACTCCTCTGCAGATAGCCAATCTTGGAGCCACCATCGCCAACCGAGGATATTATTATGCGCCACATGTGGTGCGCAAGGTGAAGGGTGAGTCGCTCGATACACTCTATACTCGTCGTCATTACACCATGGCCTCGAAAAAGGCATACAACTATGTCGTGGCAGGTATGCGCAGCTCTGCCTTGAAGGGAACCTGTAAGATGCTTGCCCGTTATGACTTTGAACCATGCGGCAAGACCGGTACTGCACAGAACCGTGGTCACGACCACTCTGTGTTCATGGGTTTTGCACCGATGAACAATCCTCAGATAGCCATCGCAGTATATGTTGAGAACGGTGGCTGGGGAGCCGACTATGGTGTGCCTATTGGTGGACTCATGATGGAGCAATATATCAAAGGCAAGCTGTCGCCAGCTTCTGAGGCTCTTGCCGCACAGATGCAGGCACGAAGAATTGCCTATGGCTCAAGCAGCAGATAGAAATATCAGGGAGATGGGCGCTTCATCTTAAGCAACAGGAAGCGCCTCTCTTCTTCAACTTTTAATAACCCAAACTCGCTCGATTTGCGATATTTGAATAAGTAATATGGTTCAATCAGATAACAGACAACAAGGTGTGCTTCGTTCGCTCGACTGGTGGACGATAGGCATTTATCTGGCGCTTCTCACCTTTGGATGGATAAGTGTCTGTGGTGCCAGCTATACCTATGGCGACAATGATATTTTCAGTCTTGGTTCTCGTTCGGGTATGCAGATTATCTGGATAGGAACCTCCATCACGCTCGGTTTCATTATCTTGTTGCTCGATGACAGGTTCTACGACACCTTCTCTTATGTCATCTATGCCGCCTTGGTACTGTTGCTTTTTGCCACCATCTTCAATCCGCATAGTATCAAGGGTTCCCGTTCGTGGCTTGTGCTTGGACCTTTGCGTCTGCAGCCAGCCGAGTTTGCCAAGTTTGCTACGGCTCTTGCCATTTCCAAGTTTATGTCGAGCTATGGCTTCAATATTCATCGCATGAAAGACTTCTTTGCTGCAGCCTTTATCATTATCCTTCCGATGATATGTATCGTGGGACAGCGCGAGACGGGTTCTGCACTTGTCTATTCTGCCTTCTTCCTTATGTTCTATCGTGAAGGAATGCCTGGCAGTATTCTCTTTACTGCCGTTGCCATGGTGGTTTACTTCGTGGTGGGTGTGAAGTACGAAAATGTGATGATGTGGGATGGACAAACGTCGGTAGGCGAGTTCGTTGTGCTCTTACTTGTGCAAATCTTTTCTACGGGCATGGTGAGCACCTATATTCACAATGGGCGGCAAACGGTACAGATGCTTCTCTATACTGTCGGCATCACTTTGGGATGTATGCTCTTCTCTGTTTACGTCATTCCTTTCGATGTGACCTATGTTCAGTTGATTGTAAGTTTCGTGCTCATTGGATTCCTGTTCTATCAGGGCTTATCCTCACGCATCAGAAACTATTATTTCATTGCCTTGTTTGCCTTAGGGTCCTTGGCTTTCTTCTATTCTGCCGACTATGTGCTCAACAATGTGATGGAGCCTCATCAGCGTGTGCGTATCAACGTACTTCTCGGACTGGAGGAAGACTTGGCTGGTGCGGGTTATAATGTGCACCAGAGTGAGATTGCGATAGGTTCTGGTGGTCTTCAGGGAAAGGGCTTCCTCAATGGTACACAGACCAAACTGAAGTTTGTGCCCGAGCAGGACACCGATTTCATCTTCTGTACTGTGGGTGAGGAGGAAGGATTCTTAGGATCGGCAGGAGTGCTGTTGCTGTTCTTGGCTTTGATTATCAGGCTGATTATTCTTGCCGAGCGGCAACCCTTCAAGTTTGGGCGAGTATATGGTTATAGTGTACTCAGTATCTTCCTCTTTCACGTGTTTATTAATGTAGGTATGGTATTGGGACTCACTCCTGTTATCGGCATCCCGCTTCCGTTCTTCAGTTATGGAGGCTCGTCGCTCTGGGGCTTTACCATCCTTCTCTTTATCTTCCTAAGAATCGATGCGGGAAGAAATCTGGTAAGAACCTAATCTAAGATTCATCGACAAGAAAAATATATATAAACAACAAAAGCGACTTCGTCCTATGAAGTCGCTTTTTTTGTATGATTTTGTGGGTCTTTATCTTGCCATCCTATGTAACCCATATTATGGCTACCCTATAGCCTCAAAAAATGAAGATACTTGCGTTTTTTTACCCATTTATTCACCTATGCGATTCATCTTAATTCCGATGTCGCTGATGCCCGGAAGAATCTCACGCTTCATGTTATGCTTGACGGTGATGTGGATGGAGTCGCCGGAAGCAAAGCGATAGGCATTGATGGGAAAATTGTATTGGTAATAACTGATACCTTGTCCCTTGGTAGCTCCACTCTTGTCTATCAGGTCGCATTGTATGGTATCCGATTTTTCTGTTTTCTCCATACCCTGAAGTTTGCTTTTGGGGAAGATACTCTGATTTACGATAAGTGTAAGACCCATGAAGGGGTAGACTCCTGTCACCCTGAGCCCTAATTGTTGCTCGTATGTGCCAGAAGTCTTCAGAGGTGGTATATCGAACGACAGTATGTCGTTCTTCTCCCAACCGGCAATAGGGGTGTGCTCGTATTTGTCGTACACCAGCGTGTCGCTGCACGAGTGAAAGAGCATTACAGCCCCCATGATTATCCATATGGTATAAGCCCAGCGCTTCATCTTTTCTTTCTCGAAAGTTATAGCTTCTGTGGCTCATGTTGTAAGCCACAGAATGCTTCATCAGTTATTCATTGTTGGGAGCCTTGTTTTCTCCGCCCTTGTTTCCATTGCCCTTATTGGCTTCGCCTTTGTTTCCTTCTCCTTTGTTGGCTACGGCCTTGTTGGTTTCTGCTTTATTGGCCTCTCCCTTATTGTTTTCTCCCTGTTGTGGGCGAGGACGGTTGTTGTTGCGTCTGCGGTTGTTTTGCTGACGGTTGGGACGGTTGTCTCCTTGCTGTCTGTTTTCGTCTTGACGGTTTTCTCCCTGCTGTTTGTTTTCTGCGCGGTTGTCTGCTTGCTGGCGGTTGTCACCTTGTGCATTACGCTTACGGTTGTTCTGGCGATTGTTGTTCTTCTTTTTCTTCTTCGCCTTGTCAAAACGGCTCAAGTCAGCTTCTGCCAAGAGGTCGCTGGACTTAGGAGCAGGTTTTGCCTTACCATTCTCGATGAGGCTCAGAGGCTTCTCGCCAGCCTTGTTCATCTTGATGATTTCCCAAGCACGTTCTGCGCTGATGGTCTCCAGATTGGAAGCTAAGTTCTTGTCGGTAGAATAGGTGATAAGACCTGAGAGAATGTCAACCTTGAACTGATGGTATTCTCCATCGGCAGTCTGCAGGAGAGCATCCTTAGGAGGCAGCTTTTTGCTTGCTTCCACATAGTTGTCTACCTCGTAGTTAAGGCAGCATTTCAGTTTGGCACACATACCTGCCAACTTCTGTGGGTTGAGCGAGATGTCCTGGAAACGTGCGGCATTGGTGCCTACGCTGACAAAGTTCTTCATCCAGGTAGCGCAGCAGAGTTCTCGTCCGCAAGGTCCTGTTCCGCCTATGCGTCCGGCTTCCTGTCGCGCACCAATCTGTTTCATCTCTATACGTACATGGAAAGTATCCGCCAACACCTTGATCAGCTGTCGGAAGTCTACACGTTCGTCGGCGATGTAATAGAAGATAGCCTTGTTGCCGTCACCCTGATACTCCACATCGCCAATCTTCATCTTCAGTCCCAAGTCTTTGGCTATCTGTCGGCTCTGAATCATGGTTCCGTGCTCACGGCTCTTTGCCTCGTCCCATTTCTCGAAGTCCACGGGCTTGGCTATGCGGTAGATACGCTTGATGTCGTCGGCAGAACGGAGGTTGGCTTTCTTGATTTGAAGTTTCACCAGTCTTCCTGTCAGTGTCACCACGCCAATGTCGTGTCCTGGATTGGCCTCTACGGCTACAACGTCGCCCTTCTTCAAGTCCAGGTTGTTCACGTTGTGGTAGTAACCCTTGCGTGTGTTCTTGAATTGCACCTCCACGAGGTCTGTGCTCTCGGCATTGCCAGGTACGTCGGCAAGCCAGTCGTATGTGTTCAGCTGGCGGTCCTGTCGGCCTACTGCACATCTGCAGAGTCCTCGGTCGCAACCATTGAACATTCTGAATTTCATATTCTTGTAATCCACGATGATCTAATTATTATAATGTGTATAGTTTATGTTTGTATATATTGGTAAGGCTTGCGCCTTTTGTTGCTTTTTTGTTTTACTTCCTCTTATTTTCTGATGAGCATAACGATGATGTTCAGTACCATGTCGAAGAAGATAATCTTGGCATTGGCATTTTGGTTGATCATCGCCTTGCATTCATCGAAAAGGTGGAAAATATCGATAATGTTGGCCTCGTTGATGAAGCGGGCGAAGTTCTTGGCGAAGTTCTCCTCTTCCTGTGTCATATAGACGAGTTCTTCCTGATGGAAGTTGTACATAAAACTCTCTCTGAGCATGTGGGTGAAGTAGTCGAGCATGCGCTTCTGCTTTTCGCGGTTGAATGCTGCCACGATGTCGCACCATTTCTTCAGGTCGTGTATCTTGCGCATGTACGCCAGTCGCATCAGCATGATAAAGAGGTCGAGGAACTGCTGGTTTTCGTTTCCTGCATTGAGTTCCTCCAGCGCCTTGTTCCAGTTGCCATTGGCAATTCTTGCCATGCGGTGTGCTGTGTCCCTGTCGAGTCCCCGTCGCTCAATGAGTGCCTGCTCAAGTTCCTGAGTAGCTATCTTCTTGAAGTCGATACGCTGGGTACGGCTTCTGATGGTTTCGAGCAACAGCTCGGGCTGTTCGCTTACCAGGAGGAAAAGTGTTTGTCTTGGTGGTTCCTCCAAGAGCTTCAGCATCTTGTTGGCGCATTGTATGTTCATGCGCTCGGGCAACCAGATTAGGCTGATTTTATAACCTCCTTGGCTCGACATCAAGCTTATGTTGTGGCTGATGGCTTCGCTCTCTTCCACCGTGATGATGGCTTGCTTGTTGCCGTCTTTCTCGCTGCTTGTCTTGCCCATTCGGCTTATCCAGTCGTTGATTTGCGGATAGGAAGCCTCGCTGAGCAACATCTCCCGCCATTCCTTGACGAAGTCGAGACTCACGGGTGAATGGTCGCCCATGCTGGCAAGTTTAATAGTAGGATAGGTGAAATGCAGGTCGGGATGTTCCCATTTGCGGAGCATGGAGGTGGCACGTCTGGTCTGTGGAGAGTCGTCTTCAGCATCCTCCTCCCTTTCTCCCAACAGGTAGCTGGCAAAGGCAAGTGCCATGGCCATCTTGCCGCAGCCTTCTGGACCGCAGAAGAGCAGGGCATGGGGCACACGATGTTCTGCCACCATCTGCATTAGACGGTTTTTCACGTCCTGCTGTCCTATCACTTCGCTGAATTTCATCTATATTTTTTTATGGTTGTTTACTTAAAACAGGATTTTAGCTATCTGCTTTACGCTTTCTACAGCCGATACGGTGAAGAAATGTACATGACCGTAGCCATGCTCGAAGAGGTCTTTCACCTGAGTGGTTGTCCACTCTATGCCGAGTGCCTTTGCATCATCGTCGGTCTTGCACTTCAGCACCTCCTGTGCCAGTTCTTCCGGTATGTCGCAGTGGAAGGTCTTGGGCACCATGGTAAGTTGTGAGAGTTTGGCGAAGGGCTTGATGGCTGGGATGATAGGCATCGTAATTCCCATTTTGCGGGCTCTCTCCACGAAGTCGTAGAACTTCTGGTTGTCGTAGAAGAGCTGGGTTACAGCATAGGATGCACCGAGGTCTTGTTTCTCTTTCAGGTGCTGGAGGTCTTGCTCCAAGTTGGGCGCCTCTTCATGCTTCTCTGGGTAGCATGCTACTCCACAGTAGAATTTCTCGCCAGGGTACTTAATGGGGGTTCCGCCTATGAAGAATCCCTCGTTGAACTGGCTGATTTGTTTCAGAAGGTCGGTGGCATGGGCGTGTCCATTAAGGGTAGGGGTGAACTGTCGGTCTTCTTTGGCTTTGTCGCCACGTAGCACGAGCACATTGGATATTCCCAAGAACTGGAGGTCGAGCAACTCATACTCGATGTCTTCCTTAGAAGCTCCGCTGCAGATGATATGAGGGATTACAGGAATATCGTACTTGTTCTGTATGGCTCCTGCAATGGCGATGGTACCTGGACGTCTACGCACACGCTGACGGGTTAGCAGACCGTTCTCGAGTTCCTTGTATACGTACTCGCTGTGGTGCGTCGTGATGTTGATGAAGCGTGGGTCAAACTCCTTCAAACTGTCAATGGTGCGGAACAGAGCTGTTGTTCCGTTGCCCTTGAGTGGGGGCAGTACCTCGAAGGAGAATCCTCTCTTTTGTCCTTCCTTATTTAGAAAATCTGCTATGTTCATGTTGTGTAAAGTCTAATTTGGTTGCAAATTTACGAAAAAAGTTGGGGAAAAAGGCAGATTATACGTAATATTTATTGAGAAAATGTGTATTAATAGAGTAATAATGTCACAAAACCTAATAAAAAATGGAACAAAATCAAAAGGGCTCTAAAGCCTATCTTATCTCAATCGTGATGGTCGCCGTTCTCGGTGGCTTGCTTTTCGGTTACGATACCGCCGTGATATCGGGAGCCGAGAAGGGATTGCAGGCATTCTTTAAGGGTGCTAATGATTTCGAATACTCCGATTTTATGCACGGATTCACTTCTTCAAGTGCATTGATAGGATGTATCATTGGAAGTTCACTGTCTGGACTCTTTGCCAGCAATTTCGGTCGTAAACGTTCGCTTATCTTTGCGGGCATTTGCTTCTTCCTCTCTGCCTGGGGATCCATGGAGCCTGAAAGCTATATCCTTCCTCAGGGACAAGCCGACTGGACCTTGCTCGTAGTGTTTAACTTCTATCGTGTGCTCGGTGGTATCGGCGTGGGAATGGCTTCTGCCATTTGTCCTATGTATATTGGCGAAATCGCACCAAGTAATGTGCGCGGTATGTTGGTTAGTTGGAACCAGTTTGCCATTATCTTCGGTCAGTTGGTGGTTTACTTCGTCAACTTCCTGATTATGGGTTCTCATGCCAATCCTATATACGATGCGGCCGGTGCCATAGCCAATATGGTGGATGCTCAGTGGACTATCGAGACTGGTTGGCGTTATATGTTTGGTAGTGAGATGGTGCCTGCAGGCTTGTTTACTTTCCTTATCTGTTTCGTGCCAGAGACTCCCCGTTATCTTGTCATGGTGGGTCAGGACGATAAGGCCTTCGGAATCCTCTCCAAGATCAACGGTTCGGAGAAAGCCCGCGAGATTATCCACGATATCAAGAATACTGTAACTGTGAAAACCGAGAAGCTTTTCTCTTATGGTTTCATGTGCATCTTTGTAGGTGTTATGCTTTCTGTATTCCAGCAGGCTGTAGGTATCAATGCAGTGCTTTACTATGCTCCTCGTATCTTCCAGGATATGGGTATGGGCAATCCTATGGTTCAGACGGTTATCATGGGTGTAGTCAACATATCGTTCACACTTGTGGCAGTCTTCACTGTAGAGAAGTTGGGACGCAAGCCTCTGCTCATTTTTGGCTCTATAGGAATGGCTGTAGGTGCGCTTGGTGTGGCTCTTACCTTTGGTAATGCTGCCTTGAGTACAGTCACCATGATTAGTATTATGGTGTATAGTGCCAGTTTCATGTTCTCATGGGGTCCAATCGCTTGGGTTCTTATTGCCGAGCTCTTCCCCAATACTATCCGTGGTGCTGCAGTGGCTATTGCCGTTGCCTTCCAGTGGATATTCAACTTCATCGTCAGCTCTACTTTCGTGCCTATGTTCAATATGCACCTTACTCCTGGCGACGATTTCGGTCATTGGTTCACCTATGGTCTCTATGGCGCCATCTGTATCCTTGCAGCTGTCTTCGTATGGAAACTCGTTCCTGAGACAAAGGGAAAGACCCTCGAGGATATGAGCAAGCTCTGGCGTAAGGAGTAATCAACTCTTGTAATCTTTATTCCTCAATCAGATTGCTGGTCGAGGAACACTTAAAAGAAGGGCGCATTCGACGATATTTGTCGGTGCGCCCTTTTCCGTGTATGCTCGGCATGAGCATTGTCTAACGGGTGCAAGTCCCGAGTAAGCCCTAATAGCGGGAATTACATAGCCCAA
>ENA-UPWO01000730-UPWO01000730.1-human-gut-metagenome-genome-assembly--contig:-NODE-730-length-17861-cov-40.039755_pt1 | contig 17861 bp, 14 predicted proteins | sample MGYA00250056_ERZ773388 | MGnify/ENA primary metagenome ERZ773388 (study PRJEB29103, sample SAMN06112004) | human gut metagenome | biome: human gut; feature: ankylosing spondylitis patient; material...
GTATGTTATGTATGTTCTCGCGCTAAGCGACTATAAGCAACTTGCTGCTGCCGCGGGTTACAAACCCGCCCCCCAATCAGGCAGACAAATTACAGTTTATCATAATCTATTTCTATACATTGCAAAGCACATATAATCACGATTTCTTTTACTTTCACTTTGCTCTTCGCTCGCCAAAATAGGCTACACCTCAGCAAAGCCAAACGAAAAAAAACTTTTTTTCGTTTGGCTTTGCGTTCGGTTTGCACTAACTTTGCACCGCAAAAGACGAAATAAAAGTGAAAAAGGGCTGCTATGTGAGTACACCTATGGTGTATACTACTGGTAAAAATCGTATGAAAGCGACGAACAAGTGTGTTCGCTCGCTGATTTTTTTGTGACCGCACGTCAGGGAAGCCCTAACCCCTTGATGATGCGGTTTTTTCGTCTGCTTAACATGGGCAGTCCGTTTCTCACTTTAAGTTTGTTTGATGCCGTTTTAGATAGGTGGCATACATATAATGTGTAGGCACAGATTTAAAACGCTAAGTGATATTAACAACATTATTAACAATAACATTAAAGAGCTATGAACTTTACCTTATTTGTCACTGCATTGCTGACAGGTTTGGCGTTTGTAGGTGTTGTAACGATATTAGCTAAGCTAATATCACCACGCAGCTACAATGCTCAGAAGGAGGAAGCTTATGAATGTGGTATCCCTACTCGTGGTCGCTCATGGATGCAATTCCGCGTAGGTTACTACCTCTTCGCTATTCTCTTCCTGATGTTCGACGTTGAAACGATGTTCCTCTTCCCTTGGGCCGTCGTGATGCGCTCATTTGGCCCCGCGGGCTTGTTGAGTGTGCTCTTCTTCCTGTTTATTTTAGTTCTGGGCTTAGCTTATGCCTGGAGGAAAGGAGCGTTGAAATGGCAATGAAAAGAGCAAAAATCAAGTCGATTCCTTACGAGGAATTCAAGGACAACGAGACGTACGAAAAACTCGTTGAAGAACTCAATGCGGGCGGCGCAAACATTATTGTGCGCAAGCTCGACGACCTCATCGACTGGGGCCGTTCTAACTCTCTTTGGCCATTGACATTCGCCACATCATGCTGTGGTATTGAATTTATGGCCGTGTGTGCTGCACGTTACGACATCGCACGCTTTGGCTTTGAGGTGACACGTAACTCACCCCGTCAGGCCGACGTCATTTTGGTCTGTGGTACAATCACCACTAAGATGGCTCCGGTACTCCGCCGACTCTACGACCAAATGGCAGACCCAAAGTATGTTGTAGCCATTGGCGGTTGCTCAATTTCGGGCGGTCCGTTTACAAAGTCATACCACGTGCTCAATGGTGTGGACAAGATTATTCCAGTTGACGTCTACGTACCTGGCTGTCCTCCACGCCCCGAAGCCTTCCTTTATGGTATGATGCAGTTGCAGCGTATTGTGAAAGTTGAAAACTTCTTCGGCACAACCAACCGCAAGCAGAAGGATCCCTTCAAGCTGGCTGCTGAAGAGAAAGAAGAACAAATTTACACTCAGGAGGAAGAAGCATGAGCGAAGAATTAAATCCTACAGCTAATCAAGGTGCTGAGGCACAGAAGCCTGCTGCACCTGCTGCAGCTCCGGCTGAAAAGCCCGCTGCGCCCGCAGCAGCTGCTAAGCCTGCAGCACGTCCTGCAGTAGCTCGCCCTGCTGCTCCTGCCAAGCCTGCCGTTAACGAACTGAAGCCTAAGACCATTGAAGCCTCAGCCTTGTACGCTGAAATGAAGCGTTTGCACAATGAAGAGGGCATGGACTTCTTACTCAACCTTACGGGTGAGGACTGGTTGGAAGACGGCATTGGTGTGGTTTATCAAGTAGAAAACACTGAAAATCACAAGCAGGCTTGCGTTAAGTGCGTTGTAGCCGACCGCGAAAATCCCATGATTCCTTCTGTTAGCGACTTATGGGACATTGCCAACGTTTACGAACGTGAGGTGTACGACTACTACGGCATTATCTTTACCAACCACCCCGACATGCGCCGTCTGTTTATGCGCGAGGACTGGGTTGGCTATCCCTTCCGTAAGGACAACGACCCTGAAAAGGACAACCCCTTCGACCCTCAACACATGACTAACGAGCCTTTGGCTGATGTTACTTACGAATATCAGTTGCAGCAGGACGGTACGATTAATAAGGTAGAGCACGAGATATTTGGTGCTGACGACTACGTTGTCAACATCGGTCCGCAGCACCCCTCTACACATGGTGTACTTCACTTCCGTGTTAGCCTTGAGGGCGAAATCATTAAGAAGGTTGACCCCGTGTTGGGTTACATTCACCGTGGCGTAGAGAAGATCAGCGAAAGCATGACTTACCCACAGACGTTGGCCTTGACCGATCGTTTGGATTACCTCGGTGCGATGCAAAACCGCCATGCCTTGTGTATGTGTATTGAGCAAGCTATGGGGGTAGAAGTGAGCGACCGCGTACAAGTAATCCGTACAATTATGGACGAGTTGCAACGTATCGACTCTCACATTCTCTTCTTCGGCTGCTTGTGTCAAGACCTCGGTGCTACGACGGCCTTCCTTTATGCTTTCCGCGACCGTGAGAAGATACTCGACATCTTCGAAGAGACTTGTGGTGGCCGCTTGATCTTGAACTACAACACGATTGGTGGCGTGATGTACGACATTCACCCCAACTTCCAAAAACGCGTGAAGGAGTTCATCAAGACGATGCGCAAGAACATTCAAGAGTATCATGACATCTTTACAGGCAACGTCATCTTCCAAAACCGTTCAAAGGGTGTTGGCGTATTGACAAAAGAACAGGTGATAAGCTTTGGTTGTACAGGTGGTACGGGTCGTGCCTCAGGTTGGCACAACGACTTGCGTAAGATTCGTCCTTATGCTGCTTACGACCGCGTTCAGTTCAACGAGATTGTACGTACAGAAGGTGACTCTTTCGCACGTTACATGATTCGTCTCGACGAGATCAAGGAAAGCTTGAACATCATCGAACAACTCATCGACAACATTCCTGAAGGCAATTATCAGGAAAAGATGAAGCCTATCATCAAGCTTCCAGTCGGCACATTCTACAGCGAAGTAGAAGGTAGCCGTGGCCGTATGGGTGTATTTATCGAGAGCAAGGGCGATAAGAGTCCTTATCGTTTGCACTATCGCTCAACAGGTTTGCCTTTGGTAGCTGTAATGAACACTGCTTGCTCTGGCAATATGTTGGCCGACTTAATTACCATCGGTGGTACAGTCGACTACGTTGTACCTGATATTGACAGATAATACATATAAGTTTAATAAGTTGATTAAGTTTAATAAAATTATCATTAAGCTCATTGACTCATAAACTCATAATCAAAAACAATGTTTGACTTTAGTATAGTAACAAACTGGCTACACAACTTCTTAATGGGTACTTGTGGCTTTGCTGAGTGGGGCGCTATCTTAACAGAGAGCATTCTTGTCGCATTGGTCATCATTACCTTGTATGCTGTGTTTGCCATTGCCCTTATCTATATGGAGCGCAAGATTTGTGCATTCTTCCAATGCCGTCTTGGCCCGATGCGTGTAGGTAAGTGGGGACTCCTTCAGGTGTTCAGCGACGTATTTAAGATGCTGACGAAGGAGATTATTAGCATGCGACAGAGTGACCTCTTTCTTCACAACTTGGCTCCGTTCCTCGTTGTGACAGCTTCAATGGTTACTTTCTCATGTCTGCCTTGGAATAAGGGTGCACACATCATCGACTTCAACGTGGGTGTATTCTTCTTCCTCGCTATGTCATCAATCGGTGTCGTAGGTATTCTGCTCGCCGGTTGGAGTAGTAACAACAAGTATTCGCTTATTGGTGCAATGCGTAGTGGTGCTCAGATTATCAGCTACGAGTTGTCTATCGGTATGACGATGTTGGCCATGATTTGCTTGACTGGCACAATGTCATTCAGCGAGATATGTAACGATCAATACTTGAATGGTTGGAACATCTGCCGTGGCCACCTGCCTGCAGTTATCGCTTTCCTTATCTACTTGGTAGCTGGTAACGCTGAGTGTAACCGTGGCCCGTTCGACTTACCAGAATGTGAAAGTGAGTTGACCGCTGGTTATCACACAGAGTACTCTGGTATGCACTTCGGTTATTACTACCTGGCTGAATATTTGAACCTCTTTATCTGCGCTGGTATGGCAAGCACCATATTCCTCGGTGGTTGGGCTCCGCTCCACATCTACGGACTCGATGCCTTCAATGGTGTAATGGACTACATTCCTGGTGCTGTATGGTTCATTGGCAAGACTTTCTTTGTCGTATTCTTGCTTATGTGGTTGCGTTGGACTTTCCCCCGCTTGCGTATTGACCAAATCTTGTCGCTCGAATGGAAGTATCTCGTACCCTTTAGCATGGTTAACCTCATCCTCATGGCCATTTGCGTGTCAATGGGATGGACGTTCTAAATAGTTTTTTGGTTTAAGAGGTTAGCGGGTTAGAAGGTTAAAAAAATTACTTTTAGCTTACCTTGCTCATTAAACTCATAGACCCATTAATCTTACATTCATGGAAGAAAAAAGTTATATAGGCGGAGTGGTTGACGGCTTGAAGAGCCTCGGCACTGGTTTGAAAACGACCATGCGTGAGTTCTTCACTCCCAAAATCACCGAGCAATACCCCGAAAACCGCGACACGAACGTGATGTTCGACCGCTTCCGCGGTTCGCTCACAATGCCCCACAACGAGCAGAATGAGCATAAGTGCGTGGGTTGCGGACTTTGCCAGATGCAATGCCCTAACGGCAGCATTAAAGTAACCAGCGAATTTTACGAAACTCCCGACGGCAAGAAGAAGAAACGCCTCGTGAAGTATGAGTATGACTTAGGTTGCTGCATGTTCTGCATGCTCTGCACACGTGCTTGCCCACATGGTGCTATCACTTTCGACCAAAGCTACGAAAATGCGGTGTTCGATCGCACGAAGTTGGTCAAAGTGCTCAACCACCCTGGCAGCCACGTCGAAGAAAAGTAATCAGTATTACTTGAAAGGTCTTAGCGCTTAACAGATAGTCCTGTTATAGCACGTTTGCTCACACAAAAAGAACCTAAGACATTCAAACTTAATAAAACAATGAATTCACAAAACATCATGTTTGTCATTTTGGCTGTGCTCATGGTGCTTTCGTCAATTGCTACAGTATTGACTAAAAGCATTGTACGCGCTGCCACTTACCTGTTCTTCGTGCTTTTAGGCACAGCAGGTATGTACTTCTTGATGGGGTATACATTCCTTGGTGCAGCGCAAGTAATCGTTTACGCTGGTGGCATCATCGTATTGTATGTATTCTCTATCTTGCTGACAGAGGGTGCTAAAGATCAAGAAATCTTCAAGCGCAAGATTAAAGATGCCTCTTGGGGCTTCGTTCTGAGCTTGGTAGGCTTCCTAACCTTTGCTTGGGTAGTGCTTTCGCACAACTTCAAGGCTGCCATTCTCACAGCTCCAAGCGAGACTGCAAGTAGTGTTACCACCATCGAATCAATTGGTCGCAACATGCTCTCATCAGGCGAAAATGGTTACCTTCTCCCCTTCGAGGCAGTCAGTGTACTCTTGCTCGCTTGCATTGTTGGCGCATTGTTAATCGCCCGTAAACGCTAATAGATAAGTTTAATAAGTTTACGAGTTTAATAAGTTTATGCTTTGCCACAACTCTTTAAACTCATTCAACTTACTAAGCTCATTAAACCAATTAATCATTATGATACAGATTGAATATATATTGATAATTTCAGCCATCATGATGTTTGCAGGCGTTTTCGGATTTTTGACTCGTCGCAGCACGTTGGCTATTCTATTGTCGGTAGAGTTGATGCTCAATGCTACTGACTTAAACTTTGCAGTGTTTAACCGTATGCTTTATCCCGATGGTTATGAAGGCTACTTCTTTGCGCTCTTCTCTATTGCTATCTCAGCAGCTGAAAGCGCCATTGCAATTGCTATCATGATCAATATCTACCGCATGATTAAAAACATTCAGGTAGGTGAACTCGAGAAGATGAAGTGGTAAGAGGGAGGAAAGTTGATTGTAAGTTTTGAGGTTATAAAGCAACTCTTTGCACTCAAAATGGAAAATCAATGTTCGAATGGTTATTGAATTAAAGGAAACTTTATAACCTCCGAACTCCAAACTCAAAATAAAACAAACAATGGATTATACAATTCTTATTCTTTTGCTGCCATTCTTCTCGTTCCTCCTATTGGGTGTGTTCGGAAAATGGTTCAGCCATAAAGCAGCGGGATTGGTTGGTACGGTTGTGTTAGGCGTAGTAGCCGCTATGGCTTATTACACCGCATTTCAGTACTTTTTCCAGACACCGCGTACGGCAGAAGGTGTGTTGCCCACACTCATGCCTTACAACTTTCAGTGGCTGCCCTTCTTTGTAAAGGGACTCAGCTTTGATATGGGTATCATGCTCGACCCCATCTCGGTTATGATGCTGATCGTCATCACGACCGTATCGCTCATGGTACACATCTACTCTTTTGGCTATATGCACGGCGAACGCGGTTTCCAGCGTTACTATGCCTTCCTTAGCCTCTTTACGATGTCAATGCTCGGATTGGTAGTAGCAACGAACATCTTCCAGATGTACATGTTCTGGGAGTTGGTAGGTGTTTCATCTTATTTGCTCATCGGCTTCTACTACACCTCACCCGCAGCCATTGCTGCCAGCAAGAAGGCATTTATCGTAACACGCTTTGCCGACCTCTTCTTCTTGATCGGTATCCTGATCTATGGTTACTACTGCCATTCATTCGGATTTGAGTTCAACCAAGAGGGCTTCGCTCAGGGGGCTATGATGTTGCCTACTGCCTTGTTCTTAATGTTCATTGGTGGTGCTGGTAAGAGCGCTATGTTCCCTCTCCACATTTGGTTGCCCGATGCCATGGAAGGCCCAACGCCTGTGTCAGCCCTCATTCACGCTGCCACAATGGTCGTTGCTGGTGTATTCCAAATTGCACGTCTCTTCCCCTTGTGGATTGACTATGCTCCTGGTACGCTTCACATTGTAGCTTGGGTAGGTGCCTTCACCGCCTTCTATGCAGCAGCCGTTGCTTGCTGTCAGAGCGACATCAAGCGTGTATTGGCCTTCTCTACCATTTCGCAAATCGCGTTTATGATGGTATCACTTGGCGTTTGTACCGAGTTCGTAACAGGTCACGAACATGTAGGCTCATTAGGTTACATGGCCTCAATGTTCCACTTGTTTACGCATGCTATGTTCAAGGCCTTGTTGTTCTTAGGCGCAGGTTGCATCATTCACGCTGTTCACAGCAACGAGATGTCAGCCATGGGTGGACTCCGTAAGTATATGCCTATCACACACATCACCTTCTTGATTGCATGTTTGGCTATCTCAGGTATTCCTCCCTTCTCAGGTTTCTTCTCAAAAGACGAAATTCTGACTGCGGCCTTTGCTTATATGCCCGCTATGGGTTGGATTATGACAGCGATTGCTGCCATGACAGCCTTCTACATGTTCCGCCTTTACTTTGGCATCTTTTGGGGTACAGAGAATAAGGAACTTCATGCAGCGCACACTCCCCACGAGGCTCCCTTGACGATGACCTTCCCCTTGATGTTCTTAGCTGCCGTAACTTGTGTTGCAGGTTTCATTCCCTTCGGCCACCTTGTTAGTGCTGACGGTCAAGCCTACGACATTCACCTCGACTGGAACGTCGCAGGCACGTCAATCATCATTGCCGTAGCAAGTATCTTCTTAGCTACTTATATGTACATTGGCGAACGTCAACCCAAGGCCGATGCCCTTGCCGAAAAGTTTGCACACCTCCATCGTTGGGCTTACAAGCGTTTCTACATGGACGAGGTTTACCAATACATTACTCACCGCATTATCTTTGCCCACATCTCTAAACCCATTGCATGGTTTGACCGTCACATCGTTGACGGCTTCTTCAACTTCTTGGCATGGGGTGCCAACGCCCTCAGCTTCCGCATTCGCGGTTTGCAGAGCGGTTCAGTTCAAGGCTACGCTTACGTATTCTTACTTGGCACACTTATCTTGTTGGCTATAATGGCTCTTGCATAATAAGTAAAAATTAAATCATGAATTTTCTATCATTATTCGTATTGATTCCACTTGTCATGCTGCTTGGTTTGTGGCTGGCAAGAGATGTGAAGGGCGTACGTGCGGTAATGGTGACAGGTAGCAGTTTGTTGCTTATCTTAGCAGGCTACTTGACAATCACCTTCCTCGGCGACCGTGCTGCAGGAGCCACAGGCGAAATGCTCTATACGGCATCGGTCAATTGGTTCGAACCGCTTCACATCAAATATTCAGTAGGTGTTGACGGCATTTCAGTAGCCATGTTGTTGCTCTCAGCCGTTATCGTCTTCACAGGTACCTTTGCCTCATGGCAACTGAAGCCCCTCACGAAGGAATACTTCCTTTGGTTCACCCTCCTGAGCCTTGGTGTGTTTGGTTTCTTCATTTCTGTAGACATGTTCGCTATGTTCATGTTCTACGAGATAGCCCTTATCCCGATGTACCTTTTGATTGGCGTTTGGGGTAGCGGTAAGAAAGAATATGCAGCTATGAAGTTGACCCTCATGTTGATGGGTGGTTCAGCCTTCTTGATGTGCGGCATCTTCGGTATCTTCTATGGTGCTGGTGGTCAGACCATGAACATCGTCGAAATCGCTAACCACCTCAACGGTGCTCACGCCATACCTTTTGCACAACAATGCATCTGGTTCCCCTTGACGTTTATCGGCTTTGGTGTATTGGGTGCTTTGTTCCCCTTCCACACATGGTCTCCTGATGGTCACGCTTCAGCGCCTACTGCAGTGTCAATGCTCCACGCAGGTGTATTGATGAAGTTGGGTGGTTATGGTTGCTTCCGCATCGCTATGTACCTCATGCCTGAGGCTGCCAACGAGTTAAGTTGGATTTTCCTCATCTTGACAGGTATCTCAGTCGTTTACGGTGCATTCTCTGCTTGCGTTCAGACCGACTTAAAGTACATCAACGCCTACAGTTCAGTTTCACACTGCGGTATGGTACTCTTCGCTATCTTGATGCTGAACCAAACAGCTTGTACTGGTGCTGTGCTTCAGATGTTAAGCCACGGTTTGATGACGGCCCTTTTCTTTGCCTTGATCGGTATGATTTACGGCCGTACTCACACACGTGACATTCGCGAACTGAATGGTTTGATGCGCATCATGCCTTTCCTCTCAGTAGGTTACATCATCGCAGGTTTGGCAAACTTAGGTCTACCTGGCTTCTCAGGCTTCATTGCTGAGATGACTATCTTCGTAGGTTCATTCCAAAATGCCGACACCTTCCACCGCGTGCTCACCATTGCTGCTTGCTGTTCAATCGTAATTACCGCAGTCTACATTCTCCGTGTAGTAGGTAAGATACTTTACGGCACTTGCACCAACGAGCATCACCTCAAACTTACTGACGCTACTTGGGACGAACGCTTCGCAGTTATCTGCCTTATCCTTGCCGTTGCAGGTCTCGGCCTTGCACCTCTTTGGGTGAGCGACATGATTACAACAGGCGTTGCTCCTATCGTTGACCACATTCACTCAGTGGCTGGTACAGTAGCAAGTTGCAATCCTTTCCAATAATCTCATAATCTAAGCAATTAATACAATGGATTATTCTCAATTTCTCTATATGCATGAGGAGCTATCGTTGTTGGCAGTAATCGTAATACTGTTCATCGCCGACCTCTTTATGTGTCCTGATAAAAAGAGCGGGAAGGGAGTTTACAACACTGCTTTACCCGTTGTATTGTTAGCCATTCACACCGTACTCAACCTCCTGCCATGCTGCGGAGCAGAAAGCACCAGTGCCTTTGGCGGCATGTATCAATACACTCCGATGATGACAATCATGAAGAGTGTGCTTAACGTAGGTACAATCGTTGTGTTCTTAATGGCACACAAATGGTTGACTCGAGAAGAGAACCTCGTAAAACAAGGCGAGTTCTATATGCTCACGCTCTTCACCTTGTTAGGTATGTACTTCATGATTTCGAGCGGTCACTTCTTGATGTTCTTCATCGGACTTGAAATGGCATCAGTGCCCGTCACGGCATTGGTTGCCTTCGACAAGAAGCGTTTCGAAAGTGCTGAAGCAGGTGCTAAGTTCATCTTGCTCGCCCTTTTCTCAAGTGCATTGTTGCTCTATGGTGTATCACTCATCTATGGTGCAACAGGTACACTCTACTTCAACGAGATTGGTGCACAACTCGACGGTTCACTGCTCAGCATCTTCGGTCTCGTGCTCTTCATTGGCGGTATGGGTTTCAAGATTTCTCTCGTTCCCTTCCACCTCTGGACAGCTGACACCTACGAAGGCGCGCCCACCTCTGTTACAGCTTACTTGAGCGTTATCTCAAAGGGTTCTGCAGCCTTCGTGCTGATGACCATTTTGATGAAGGCTTTTGCTCAAAGCGACCTCTTCTATAGCTGGAACACGGGCATGTATTGGATCATCGTAGCTTCCATCACCATTGCCAACCTCTTTGCCATTCGCCAGAACAACTTGAAGCGCTTCATGGCTTTCTCAGCCATTTCGCAAGCAGGTTACCTCGTATTAGCGATCATGGACGGCACTGCTCAAGGTATGACTGCCTTGGTATTCTACCTCTTAGTTTATATGGTGTCAAATCTTGGTGCCTTTGCGGTAATGACATCAGTTGAGGAGAACAGTGGTAAGATCAACATCAGCGACTACGACGGCTTGTATCAGAGCAATCCGAAGTTGGCATTCCTCATGACGCTTTGCCTCTTCTCATTGGCAGGTATTCCTCCCTTTGCAGGTTTCTTTAGCAAGTTTTTCGTATTCATGGCAGCGTTCAAGGCTGGTTACCCCTTGTTGGTATTCATTGCCTTGGCCAACACCGTCATCTCGTTGTACTACTACTTAATGATTGTCAAGGCTATGTACATCAAGCCCAACGACAATCCTATTGCTACCTTCAAGAGTGATGGTTACACACGCGTAGCGCTTGCGCTCTGCACCTTAGGCGTACTCATCTTCGGTATTGGTGGCGTATTCTACAACTACATCAGCGGCTTTGGCTACGGACTCTAAGTCTAAGCCCAAAGTTATATGATACATAATTAAAAAGCTCGAAATCGCAACATTGCGATTTCGAGCTTTTTGCTGTTTAGCGAAAGATGGCGGTTATTAAGCCGTAGGCTGATCTATCGGTGGAATCACTAATTAAAATTCATCATCAACCTTATCGTTCTCAAAAAACGATACAATAAATTGCAACTTGTCTGCCTAATTGGGGGGCGGGTTTGTAACCCGCGGCAGCAGCATGCTTTGAGCAGCTACTTATAGTCGCTTAGCGCGAAAACATACATAACATACACTTTAACATACTTATTTACATACTACTCAATTTGTGCCAAGGCTCAAATTGAAACATACTGGCTACGCCCTTGCGCTTCAGCGCACTAATGGCTTGCATAAACGATTAACAATTAGAAGCATTCTCAATATATCACATTGTCGCTGAAGCGCAAGGGCTGTTAAAGTGTATGTTATTATGTATGTTCTCGCGCTAAGCGACTATAAGTAGATGTTCAAAGCATGCTGCCGCCGCGGGTTACAAACCCGCCCCCCAATTAGGCAGACAAGTTGCAGTTGGATAATTAATCAATCTTGCTCACTCGCTCGTCGTCCACTGGCCAGTAAACATGTTTCCACTGGCCTGTGGAAACATGTTTACTGGCCTGTAGAAACACGTACACTGGCCAGTGGAAACACGTACACTGCCAAGTGGACGACAGTCGAACGCGCATCGTTTAACGGCTGTAGCCCGTAAAAGATGTTCTATAACGAGCCGTGTTTGTTAAGCGGCAATTTATCGAACAGACAATGAACATTAAGGCACGCTTCGCGCTTTGGCTTTTGAACATTAATATTTCATTAATCAACCATTAATTTTATTCATTATTCTATTCCATTAATCCTTTTCATTTATCTGTGACTCTGTAACGAATCGTGTGGGCATACTGCAATTTATTTTTGTCATAAAAACAATTTTACCCACACGATTCGTTACAAAGTCTCATTTATAATAACATAAATGAATTATTCAACTATTTAAGCATCTCTTTTTGGGAAATATTCTATATAAAAACACTATACAAACAGGAATTATTCCAACAATTAAAGTACTAAGAATAGGAATTATTCAATAAGGACAGTACTATTTGTGTACTAAGACAAAAACAGTCTCAAAAAGTAATACCCACAGGTCAAAAAATGACGAAAGTCTTTTAATTTAAAAAAACTTTTACTATTTAACATCTTTTACCCCCCCTATTTGCAATTTTAAGGATTAGTAAATACTTTTGCACATGAAATGAGATTCTTTTTACACTTATATGTAAACAAAATTAAAACTAACATAAAACACAATTTCAAAATGAATAAGTTTTTACTTTCTTGCATGCTGATGCTATTCTCGACAATTACGGGAGTGGTGTGGGCACAAAGTGATTTGCGCTTTACAGCATCTAAGGCGCCAAGCAACAACACTTGGGCAGAAAACACACATTGGTATTTGATAAATGCCTCAATCAAAGACGATTATCACTACAAAGGCTACCTATGTTCACGAAACACTAATTACCCGTCAGGCACTTATTTTCACAGTACGTACGGCTTGTTACTCAATAAAGCAGACAAGCCAAAAACTTCCTATGGATTGTGGTGCTTGGTTGGCGATGAGACAAGCGGTTACACTTTTTACAATCGCGGTGAAGGCACTAGCAAAGTATTAGGATTAAAAGACGGTAATTTTTCATTGATTGACCCCACTTCAAGTGATGCTTCAAACTATGTAACAAAGTTTGATTACGCAGCTTCAACTAATAGTTCTGTGAACAATGCACTTTGCTTCAAATCGCACGGCACTAATGCGTATTGGAATAATGGCAACTGCAACGCTGGTGGAGATAAATCAAGCCACCTTACAACCTGGACTCATGGTGCAAGCAATACAGCTACTGATGGCAATGCCTATACCTTTACTGAAGCTGACGAAAATGACCTTGCTATAGCTGATTACTACGATGCACGTATTAACGAGAGGATTGACAATATTATCTCTGAGAACTCTCCCTATGTGACCTACATCTTCTCACGCACGCAAGCCAATCTTGATGAAATGGCTGATGTAAACCCTACCACTAAGGAAACTGCAGATGCTGCAAAGGCTACTATGATTAAGGCCAAGAATACCCCCACTGTGAATGCACCTCAAGATGGACAAAAATATCTTCTTAAAAACAAGAGATACAACCATTATCTAACAATTTCCTCTACTGGAACTCCTTTGTGCAATGACTTGCTCTCTACAGACAAACTTTGGACTATTGAAGTAGGAAGCACTGACGGCTTTTACAAATTAAAAAACGTCACATTCAAAAACAGTGGCTCTAATAAATATATCGAAGGTAAACCAGGTAAAAGTGACGCATACTCTTCAGGTACAACTGGTGTTGAATACAAAATTATCAATCCTACCATACAGTCTGGAGCGGCAATCACTTACGAAAACATAACAAACTCTAATCTTGAAGATTACAAATTCTGGCATGAAGACGCTTCTAAAAACTTGGTTTGTTGGCAAGCACAGAGTGGTTCTAGTGTAGTGGATCCCTCGCTTTGGTATTTTATTCCCGTTACTGACATAGAAGCGAGTACATTCACTGACAATAATGCGATAATGTATGATATATTAAACCTCAGCGATGTAACTTTCCAAAACATTCTCAACACTTACAAGCAGACCGATAGAAACACGAGTGATGTCGAGACTATGCGAAATAGTATGGACACCTACTTCCACAACCACTATTTCCGATTAATAACAAAATCAAATCTTGTCATCAGCACACAAGAAAGTGGAACAAAAGCCAAGATGTTAACAAGTCGTAGCGGTATGGAGGCAGACCCCAACACACTTTGGCAACTTCATCCCGTAACAAACTCCACAAGATATAAAATTTACAATGCCAACGCAAAAGCTTACATCTACAACACCTCTGACGCAAATCATCCAGATACACGAGTAACAGCTCCATTAACTACATCGTTCGATGAAGGACACTCATACAACATAACTAAAACTGGTAACTACCTCTTCTTAATAGATGAAAATGGCCACAAACTAAATGGTGAGGGTCAGGGAGCTAATTGCATACTTGATTATTGGAATGGCCAAGGCGATAATAACCAGTGGAAAATAGAACCTGCTACCGACCTCACCGTCTCTCTTAACGCTGCCAATGAAAACACTTATGCTACTGTATATCTGCCATTTAGCGTGAGCAATGTGACTGGCGCACAAGCATACGTGGCACAAGATATCGCTAATGGCTATGTACACGTTGACGAAACGCCCAATGGTGTAAAGGCCGAAAACGGCTTTTTACTCATTGGCGACGCTGGTACAACAACTGCAACATTGACTATTGGCGAAAGTGAAACTACAAGTAAAATGACAGGTACGCTGACTGACCTCGACATAACGAACGAAGACCACACTCTCTACAACGTGTTTGGCAGAAAGGCCAACGTTACTGACGGCACGACCATAGTTGGTTTCTTCAATCCGTCAAGCAACGTTACAAGCATTAAAGCCAATCGTGGGTTCTTTAAGGGTAGTGGTTTACAAGCTATTATGCTCAACTTCAATGGTATTACTACAAGCATTGACGACATAACTACAGACCATGTTCGCCCGACTAATGCTCCCATCTACGATTTAAGTGGACGTCGCGTAATGCAACCTTCAAAGGGTGGCGTATACATTCAATCTGGTCACAAATTTCTTATGAAGTAAACATTAAAACCATAAAGATAGCAAATTATGAAAAAATCATATATAGCTCCACAGTCACTTGAGGTGAACTTCATTGAGTCGCTTACACCGCTCTGTACGTCTTTTAAAACAGATGGTATGACGGATGATGTTTGGTCAAACAAGCGTGATTTTTCTTCTGTAGAACAGAAGAATCCCATTTGGTCGAATATGCAGGAAGACTAATAATATATTCAAGTTTATTAAAATCTGAAACTTGGATTATAAAGGGCTTTTAATAAGAAGCTAAAGACTAATACAACACTTTTTGTCCGATTAGTTATTGACTACTATCTTGTAGTCAATAACTAATCGGACATTTTTATTTGCTCTTGCGTTGAATACTCTACATATAGCACCCTAAGCATGGTTACAAAAAAGTAAAGTAATCACGTAAAGTAGGGCTTTTATTTTGAATTTCAATTGACAATTATTAAATTTGCATTCAATATCGAAAAAACGCGACAATAAAGTCAATAACGATATTGTTGCTCCCTGCGAAAGCCTTTCGTCATGCCCAAACAGACGAAGTGCATCCGCACACACTTATTCCAATTATTGTGAAGTGGGACAGGGCTTATGTCTAACTAATTTCACATTCCATGGGGCTATTACTCCTCTATCTTTTAGGTGCTTTAAGCATCTCATTTCTGTGTTCTATCCTTGAAGCGGTGCTGCTCTCTGCACCGATGTCGTTTGTGTCAATGCTTGAAAAGGAAGGACGCAAGGGCGCTACGCTCTTAAAAAAGTACAAACAAGACATTGACAAACCTATTGCGGCCATTCTATCACTCAACACAATCTCGCACACGGTGGGTGCTGCGGGGGTAGGCGCGCAAAGCGAATATTTATTTGGCAGTCAGTTCTTTGCTTTGACTTCTGCCATACTCACCTTGTTAATCCTTATCTTCTCTGAAATTATTCCTAAGACAATTGGTGCTTCTTATTGGCGCAAACTGGCCATACCTTGCGCACGCATCATTCATGTACTCGTAATCGTTACCTATCCTTTGGTCTTGATGTCAGAGTTAATTACTCACATATTCTCGAGCAATAAGAAGCAAACCTCTGTTAGCCGTGAAGAAGTGTCGGCTATGGTCACCGTAGGTGCTGAAGAGGGCGTGCTTGAGAAGAAAGAGAATAGCATGATTCAGAACTTACTGAAACTTGACGATGTCAATGCGCGCGACATTATGACTCCCAGCTCAGTAGCTGAAGTGGCCGAAGAGAGCATGACGCTGCGCGAGTTTTACCAAAACGATGCCTATCGCCAGTTTTCACGTATTCCCGTTTACAATGAGGAGAACGACGACTACATAAAGGGCTACGTGCTCCGTCAGACTATTCTCGAAAAGTTGTCAGAAGACAAATTCGACCTTCGCCTTTCTGACATTATGCGTCCCGTACTCACTTTCCAAGAGACAGAGAATGTTTCAAAAATTTGGGAACGCCTTTTGGCCAAGAAAGAGCACATCTCGATTATCATCGACGAGTACGGTTGTTTCCGCGGCATTGTAACCATGGAAGACGTTATAGAAACTATGCTCGGCACCGAGATAGTTGACGAAAAAGACACCGTAACCGACATGCAAGAGTTTGCCCGCGAGAAGTGGCAAGAACAACAGCATAACAATGGATAAACAAAATATGGGGCAAGCTTTCAAGGCTTGCCCCTATTATTAACGACATAAAAGAAATATAGCGTGTTTCGTTTCTTCTTTCTCTTACTTCTGTTAATTCTCCTACCCGATTTATACATTTGGTGGAACTATACACGTCTACATGAAGGCTTTATACGCACGGCCATTCTTTTACTGCCCAGTGTGCTCATCATTGCCTGTATGATCTTGCTCTTTTGTCAAGTAAGGGCCGCTATGCTCATGCAGTGGGCCTTTATACTTATTATATGCATCACCATACCCAAACTCGTATTTGTACTCACCGACCTTATCGGACGCGGTGTAACATTTCATTGGCCCATAGCACAACCTTATGTGCATAAAGTATCCATTGTGTTAGCCGTCTTAATGGCCGCAGTACAAGTGTATGGTACTGCCTATGGTTGGCGTTCGCTCCGTGTAATTCACCAAGCTATCAAAGTAGCAAGACTACCCCAATCGTTTGAGGGCTACCGCATCGTACAACTGTCTGACATTCACTTAGGCACCTACGCTGGCGACACTTCCATCATGCAAGCCATGGTCGATAGTGTCAACCGCCTTCAACCCGACTTAATCGTCTTTACAGGCGACATGGTCAATACCGCCTCAGCCGAAGCCATGCCTTTTATCAAAGTATTGAAAGGACTGAAAGCCAAAGACGGTGTACTATCTGTATTAGGCAACCACGACTACTGCATGTACCAACCAGGCTTGACACCGCGCCAACAAGAAGAAGAGGTACAACGCATTGTGCGTATGCAACGATTAATGGACTGGAACGTATTGTTAAATCAGCATTATAGCATCAGTCGTGGTGAAGATACGTTATACGTAGCAGGTGTTGAAAACGTAGGCAAACCGCCTTTCCCCGAACGTGGCAAACTCAATGTAGCCATGCAAGGCATTCCAGCCTCAGCTTGCACCATATTACTCAGCCACGACCCTTGGCATTGGCGACATGGCGTAATTGGTCAACCGAATATAGCCTTAACACTCTCAGGCCACACCCATGCCTTACAAATGCAGGTGGGCCACTTCTCGCCCGCAGCTTGGTTTATGCCTGAATGGGGCGGTTTGTACCACGAGGGGCAACAACAACTCTTTGTTTCGACTGGTATCGGTGGTGGTGTGCCCTACCGATTGGGGGCTTGGCCCACGATTGAATTAATAGAATTGAGGAAAGGAAGATAAACTGCAATTTGTCGGCCTAACTAGAATGAACATTAACGAAAAAATTAATGGAATAATTAATGTTCAATTAATGATAATTAATGTTCAAAACAAAGCGCGAAGCGC
>ENA-UPWO01000737-UPWO01000737.1-human-gut-metagenome-genome-assembly--contig:-NODE-737-length-17730-cov-106.599558_pt1 | contig 17730 bp, 9 predicted proteins | sample MGYA00250056_ERZ773388 | MGnify/ENA primary metagenome ERZ773388 (study PRJEB29103, sample SAMN06112004) | human gut metagenome | biome: human gut; feature: ankylosing spondylitis patient; material...
ATGTTTCACTTTTTGAAATGATTGATATTCAATTACTTTATAACAAAAAATGAAACATGAAAGATAAATCAAAGGTTTTGAAAACGTATGGATATATGTTCGATAAACTGCAATTTATCTGCCTAATTGGGGGGCGGGTTTTTAACCCGCGGCAGCAGCAAGTAAAACTTACTTATTGCTGAACGCGGGTTGAAAACCCGCCCCCCAATCAGGAACGCCCCCCAATTAGACCGACAAATTGCAGCTTATCGAACGTAAACGTATTTTTATTGTCAAAAAGTTGGTTATATCATTATTTTTTTAGATTTTAGCACACGAAAAGTCTTTTAAATGAAAAAAATGACATTTCTTTAAGCATGCAATGATAACACATTATTAATAATAACCTAAAAATTACCTGTATGAGAAAAGTTTACCAAAAACTATCACACTTATGGCTTTTGCTCATCGCGTTATTGACTGTGCCCGTTGTGGCAGCGGCCCAGGATTTATCGTCAGGTGGCGACGGTGGAAGCACTACCATTAAGTATCAAGAAGACTTTGACTATGACGAGGGCGACTTGCTCAACCAAGACAAGTGGAAACAGTATGGCATTAATACAGCTGCTCCTATTCAAGTGGTGAACAAGACGCTTGAGTATGCCAACTATCCTGGTGGCGTAACGGGCAAGTGCATTCAGATGACACCGACTGTTTCAGGTCAGGACCTCTGCACACGCTTCGACTCGAACGATGAAGGTATAAAGAGTGGCTATGTTTATTATGCAGCCCTCATTAATGTGACGAAGTTGCCTACGCAAGATGCTCCTTCTGCTCAAAACTATGTTATGAGTTTGCTCGTTCGCACTAAGAAGTACAATGTTGGCGAGGCTGAGGCTGGAAAATACTTCAGTTCAACAGAACTCGGTCGCCTCTTCATTGTTAAGGCCGACGATAATTCCTATAAAATCGGAATCTCGCGTGGCAGTTCCAAAGCCGTGTTAGCAGAAGGAACTTTTGCACTCAACACTACCCAACTTGTAGTTGTAAAGTATGGTGTAAAGACGAGCGATGGTAAAGACGAGGTAAAACTCTATGTGAATCCAACCGACTTTACCAATGAGCCTAAGGAAGCTAATGCAGAATTTGATGTAAGTGCTACAGGTACTTCAGTTGGCAATTATGGCCTGCAGGGTTTCGAACTTCGTCAAGGTTCTAATGCTTCGAACCAAGGTCCAGAAATGTATGTAGGTGCACTTCGCATTGCTCAGACCTATGCTGGCCTCTTCAGTGAAAGCAGTGGTGGTGACACACCTCAACCCGCTACGCCTACTATCAGCGTTAACAAGAACGATACCTTCTTGGCTGATACTTACGTAGGTTATCCCGTTACTAAGACTATCACCGTGAAGGGCGCAGATTTGATCAGCGACGTGACGGTTGCAATTGAAGGCACAGGTGTGACAGCTGACAAGACCACTCTTAGCAAGGAAGAAGTAGAGAGCACAGAGGGTGCAAAACTCACTTTTACGTTTGATCCTACCGAAGCTGGCGAGGGTACCGTAAAGGTATCTTATAGCAGCGAAGGCGCTGAAACAGTGGAAGTTAACTATAGTTACAATGCCCTTTCACTCACCGACGTAGCAACGCTCAGCGAACTCAATGCTAAGAGCAGTGACAATTATGAAGTATATCGCTATACAGGCGAGGCTGTGGTAAGTTTTATTGACAATACGGCCAACCGCATCTACGTTCAAGATGCTACTGCTGCAACTGTTATTGCGAATGAAAGTTTAAACATGCCTAATGTAGGCGACAAACTCTCTGGCTTCTTTGGAACAGTTAGCAGCAGTTGGGGCGTAACTACGCTCACTCCCGAATCATTTATGGGACAAGTGGCAATGGGCAACGTACTCAGCACCAACAATGATGTTGAACCCACTGTTGCTACTCTCGCTGAAGTAAAGGCTACTCCTAAGAACTACCTAAACAAACTCGTGCGCATTAATGGCGTAACCGTTACGTCTGATAGCGAAACTTTCGCTGAAGGCATGACACAACCTACGCTGAGCGACGGTACCGAAACGGCTAAGATGCGTATATTCAAGGGCACTTCGCTTATCGGTACGGCTATTCCTACGGAAGCGATCGACCTTGTAGGTCTCTCTACCTCAACGGGTGCAGTGATCATTGCACCACGTAGTGCTGAGGACATCAAGACACCTGAAGTAGTTGGCAACCCCGAACTTACCATTACACCCGCTCAGTTCGACATGGCGGCTGGCAAGGTAGGTCAAACCACTGAGGTGGGTACCATTCACATCAGCGCGAAGAACATGCCCGCAGCTACTACGCTTGAGATTACAGGTGCTAACCGCGCTATGTTTGCCACTTCGGTAACGGAGATTAAGAAGGGAACAAGTGAGACAGATGTTGTCATCTCTTATAACCCGACTGCCATTGGCAAGCACAGTGCACGTGTCTTTATCGACTGCCCCGAAGTGCCTACACTCTCACAATCTATTACCCTCTCAGCCTACGCCATTGACGAGCAAAATCCGCCCGTTGTTAAGGCCAACGTTGAAAGCGTAAACTTTGAAGCAAAGGCTGGCGAAACGGCCGAACAGACAATCGTGATCCAGACGGCTAACTTGCCCGACTATGCATACGTTAAGTTGGCCAGTGCTGACGTGTTCCGCATCAGTTCTTCTATGTTGATGAAGAATGCCAACACTTCTGTAAAGATTTCTTTCGTTCCGCTGAGTGCTGGCACTTACGACAACGAACTCATCGTTACTACTTTGGGCGCTGATGAGTTACACATTCCTATTAAGGGTGTAGCTACGGACAATACAACGCCTGACAAACCGACTGAGGGTGACCTCCTTCCGCTCGATCCTTCTAACCCCACAACATTGCTCAACGAACACTTTGATAAGGGCGAGAAGAATAAGCCTATCGCTATTGACGGTTGGAAGAACATTGCTACAAAGGGCACACGTGCTTGGTGGAACTATACGTTCAGCGATACGGACGAGTCAGCTGGCGAACACGTAGCAAAGGTAACGGCTTACGACTCTAAGGTAGAGGACGGTGACGAGACAGAAGCTGAGATGATGCTCGTTACGCCTGCTCTTAACTTTAAGGATGCTGCTTCAAAGGTTTTCACCTTCCGCGTTCGCGGTGACTATTTGACAGACGAGCAGACTGACCAACTCGAGCTCTGCTACATCGATCTCACTGATGGTGAGATGTACATCAGTCCCGTTGGCGGTTTCACAATGCCTTCTACAAAGGACGAGAGCGGTGAATGGTTTGAATATCACGTCGACCTCACCGACCAGCCTATTGCTGACACCTTCTTTATGGCCTTCCGCTTTAAGAGCACACGCGGTCGTAACAACGCTGCTACTTACTACATTGACGATGTAAGTTTCGGTCGTACCGACCTTCCAGTCGTTCGCACTGATGTCGCAACGCTTGCTTTCGAAGCTATTAAGGGCCAAGATGCTACATCAGACGAGGTAACCGTAACGACTCAGAACTTGACCGAACCTATCAAACTCACCTTGGGGGGTGCTAATAAGAGCAAGTTTAAACTCTCTGAGAGTGAACTCCCTGCAGAGGGTGGTGTATTCACTGTTCGTTTCAACTCTGATGCTGAAGGCGTTCATGAAGCATACGTTAAGTTGGCTTCACGTGGCGCAGCCGACAAGTACGTTGTACTGACTGTCAACAACACCTTGCAGACAGGCATTGCTGGCATCAACGTTGCTCCTGCCGACATCACCATATTTGCTCTCAATGGTGTTGCCTTGAAGAGTGGCAAGGCCATCACGCCTGCCGAAGCTATCAAGGGTTTGCCCACTGGCACTTACATCTTGCAGAAGACTGATGCAAACAGCATTCAACGCTTCAAGATAGCAGTGAAGTAATCGCTTTTACACATTAATCATAGAAAGCCAAGATAAGGTCTACACCTCTATCTTGGCTTTTTTATTAAACTGCTATTTAGCGGCCTCTCCCCCTCCCCCCCTCACCGGCTGGGGAAGGGATGAGGGGGAGAGGCCGCTAAATATATATAGGTAAACTGCAATCCTTCTTACGTTCATGAAGGTTTTTCAAATGAAATCTGTAATTTTGCACCTTTAGTGAAAGCAATAAGGTATGAACGAAACGATACAGGTAAAGGGAGCGAGGGTAAACAACCTCAAGAACGTGGATATTGACATACCGCGTGACAAACTCATCGTTATAACCGGACTCAGTGGTTCGGGTAAGTCGTCGTTGGCCTTCGATACATTGTATGCCGAGGGTCAACGACGCTATGTTGAGAGCCTTTCAGCCTATGCACGTCAATTCTTGGGCCGTATGCACAAGCCTGAGTGTGACTACATAAAAGGACTTCCCCCTGCTATTGCTATCGAACAGCGCGTGACGAGTCGTAATCCGCGTTCGACCGTGGGCACCAGCACCGAGATATATGAATATCTTCGTCTGCTTTATGCACGCATAGGTCACACATTCTCGCCCATAAGTGGTGTGGAGGTGAAGCGCCACACCGTGCAGGACGTGATTGACTGCATGCACTCTTACTCTATGGGCACGCGCTTTACCGTACTTGCTCCTATGCGAGTGCGTCAAGAACGTACCTTGCTCCAGCAGCTCAGCATCGACCTTCAACAAGGACTCTCACGTCTCGACGTTGACGGCGAAATGGTGCGCATTGAGGACTTTGCCGAACAATTGAAGGCGGGGCAAGTAGTCGTTGACGATGCACCACACGATGAGGCTTTGCCAGCTCCCACGCCTGAGGCTGTGTACTACTCGCTCTCGCAACTCAATCTGTTGATTGACCGCCTTTCGGTAAGTGATGACAAAGACGTGCTTTCGCGTTTAGCCGACTCAGCAGAGACGGCCTTCTTCGAGGGTGACGGACAGTGTATGCTTCGCTTCTATCCAGCCCGTATTCTTCACACCTTTTCTACTCGCTTCGAGGCCGATGGCATTACATTCCGCGAACCTGACGACAATATGTTTTCGTTCAACTCGCCCATAGGCGCTTGCGAGCGTTGCGAGGGCTTTGGCCGCGTAATGGGCATTAGCGAACACCTCGTTGTGCCTGACACATCGAAGAGCCTTATGGATGGTGCTGTGATGTGTTGGCGAGGTGAGAAGATGGGAGAGTGGAAGAATGAGTTTATACGGCGTTGCTCGGTGCGAAAAAATGGGTTTCCTATCTTCGAACCTTATTATAAACTTACGCGCAAACAGAAGGACATGCTTTGGCATGGCGATGCGGCCGAACAACGATTACCTGAAGAAGAGCAAGTAAGCATTGATGCTTTCTTTCGCATGTTAGAGCGCAATCAGTACAAGATACAATATCGTGTCATGCTGGCGCGCTATCGTGGCAAGACGGTTTGTCCTGAGTGCCACGGTTCGCGCTTGAAGAAAGATGCAGAATACGTCAAAGTGGGCGGCCGTAGTATCACGGAATTGGTACAACTGCCTATCAAGGAGTTAGTTCCCTTCTTCGACCAGCTCGAACTCAGTGAACACGATGCAGCAGTGGCCAAGCGATTGCTGAATGAGATAAAGAGTCGTCTGCACTTTCTCTCTGAGGTAGGACTCAACTACCTCACGCTCGACCGCCTCTCTAATACGCTTTCGGGGGGTGAGAGTCAGCGCATCAACCTTGCCACATCGTTAGGTTCTTCATTGGTCGGCTCGCTCTACATTCTTGACGAACCGAGCATTGGCCTTCATCAACGCGACACGCGTCGCCTTATCAACGTATTGAAGGAGTTGCGCGACTTGGGAAATACGGTTATCGTGGTTGAACACGATGAAGAGATTATGCGTGCGGCTGACTATATTATAGATATAGGTCCTGAAGCGGGTAGATTAGGAGGACAAGTGGTGTATGCTGGACCTTTTATAAAGGATGAGAAAGAACTCTTGCAGCGTCACCCCGAACTCTTTGATAAGGAGAAGGGGGTATATTACTCACACACGCTCAACTACCTATATGGCCGCGAACAAATCCCCGTACCTACGACTCATCGCACGTGGAATCGTAGCATCATAGTTGAGGGAGCACGCGAGAACAATTTGAAGGGCATTGATGTAACCTTCCCTCTCAACGTGCTGACGGTCGTAACAGGTGTAAGTGGTTCGGGTAAGTCTACCCTCGTGCGCGACATCTTCTATCGGGCTCTCAAGCGGGCTAAAGATGAGGTGGCCGATCGTCCAGGCGAGTTCCGCCGACTGTCAGGCGACATTGATGCCGTGCAGGCCATTGAGTTTGTTGATCAAAATCCTATCGGTCGTTCTTCGCGTTCTAATCCCGTCACTTACGTCAAAGCGTATGACGAGATACGTAAACTCATGGCTGCGCAGCCATTGGCCAAGCAAATGGACTTTACACCAGCTTACTTCTCGTTCAATGCCGATGGCGGTCGTTGTGAGGAGTGTAAGGGCGACGGTGTAGTAAAGGTCGAGATGCAGTTTATGGCTGACTTAGTACTTGAGTGTGAGAGTTGTCATGGCAAGCGCTTCAAGAGCGACGTGCTTGAGGTAAAGTATGAGGGTAAGAATATCTACGAAATGCTTGAGATGACTGTCAACCAAGCCATTGAGTTCTTTACCGAACATGGTCAGAAGAAGATTGTCAGCCGTTTGCGTCCTTTACAAGACGTGGGTTTGGGCTACATCAAGTTAGGCCAATCCAGTTCTACCCTTTCGGGCGGTGAAAACCAGCGTGTCAAGCTGGCCTATTATTTAGGCTTGGAACGTTCTGTACCTACGCTATTCATCTTTGACGAACCAACCACAGGTCTTCACTTTCACGACATCAACCGTCTGCTCCACGCCTTTAATGCCTTGATTGAGCGAGGCCATAGTATCGTAGTGATTGAACACAATCCTGATGTTATCAAGTGTGCTGACCATATCATCGAACTTGGCCCCGAAGGTGGCAACGAAGGCGGATATCTTATTCAAGGTTAGAGGAGTTTAATAAGTTTAATAAGTTTAATGGGTTTAGTGAGTTGAGCTTGTTTGCAGTATTAAACCCATTAAACCCATTAAACTCACTAAACTCACTAAACTCACTAAACTCACTAATTAAACTCACACCCCTCCCCTAATGGACATCTTGCACATCATTACCCAAATGCTGATGATATTCGGCATTGTGTTGGTCGGACTCTTTGCGGCCAAGCGTAATTTGTGGGCGGGCGATCTCGACCGCAAGCTCTCTATCTTTATTATGAACATATCCATGCCAGCACTTATCTTGGCATCGGTTATGGGCAAAGACCTCGCATTCGAAAACTCCGAACTCATCTCACTTGCCGTAGTGGCCGTAGTCAATTACATTGTACTCATCGGTTTGGCTTATCTCATACCCCACTTATTTAAGGTAAACAAAGCCCGATTAGGTATCAGTCGCTTTATGTTAGCCTTTGGCAACGTCAGCTTCATTGGCTACCCCGTGTGCGATGCCGTGTTTGGCTCCAAGGCCGTGTTTTGCGCCTCTGTACTCAATATTCCCTTCAACCTCTTAGTCTTCACTATCGGAGTCTCGTTTATAAATGGAGGCAAAGCTAAGAGTGCCTTCTCGCCCCGACTCATATTATCGCCTTGCGTTGTAGCTTCGCTCATTGCTGTAGTAATCGCTGTGGCACGCATTCAGATACCCACGCCCGTGGGAGAGTGGTTTCACCTCTTAGGCGACCTCACCACTCCTTGTGCGCTGCTTATCATCGGTTCCAGTTTGAGCCACATACCTGTGCGCGATATGTTAGGTAATCGTTTTGTCTATTCCATGACGCTGCTTCGCCTCTTCATTCTCCCCTTAGCCGTAGGTGGCGTATTAGCTCTGATGGGGATCAATCCCTTTGTGAGCGACGTGGCTGTTGTGTTGAGTGCTATGCCTGTCGCCACCAATGGTATCATGCTCTGCCTACAATATGGTAAGGACGAGCGCGTAATGACGCAAGGTCTCTTCTTTACCACCTTGCTCTCCGTCATTAGTATCCCATTAGTAGCCTATTTGGCAAGTTTGTTCTAATTCTTAGTTGACGAGTTCTTTTAGTTGACAAGTTAACAAGTTGACGAGTTAACGGGTAAGTTTGAAGGTAACTTACTTGTCAACTCGTCAACTTGTTAACTTGTCAATCAAAATAAAAAAGAAGGAATGCTCTACTTTCTCCTCTCCCTCCTATCCCTCATTGCCGGTTATGCCATTGGCACCTTGCGTTCGCAGCGCGAGGCCATAGCTGCTAAAGCGCAACTCAAGGCCGAACAACAACATGCTGACGAGGCCATGCGCAAACAGGCGCAAGCCCTACGTGCTGAGTTTAAAGCCATGTCCGTCGAAATGATGCGCACACAAGGCGATGCCCTACGCGAGCAACACGTCAACTCGCTCGAAGCCTTACTCAAACCTCTTGGTCACGACATCGAAGCCTTTCGCACGCAGTTTGTAAAAGGACACGCTTCACTCGATGGCTATATCAAAGCCCTCGTCGAACAGACGCAGTCGCTTGGTCGCGAAGCCGACGACCTTGCCAAAGCTCTTAAAGGCAACACCAAGTTGCAAGGCAATTGGGGCGAAGCTGTATTGGCCAACCTACTTTCTGTATCAGGCCTCACTGAAGGCCGCGACTATACGTTGCAAAGCCACGTAGCTGACGGACGTGGCTCCGTAGCTATACCCGATGTAGTCGTTCACCTACCGCAAAGTCGCAACGTTATTATTGACTCTAAGGTATCACTCAAAGCCTTTACCGAATATGTGGCTGCCGACGATGCCCTTGAGCAAGACCGCCTCATGAAAGAGCACTTACGCAGTGTGCGTCAACATATTAAGGAATTGGCCGATAAGAATTATAGCAAGTTGGTAAAGGATAGTATTGGTTACGTTTTAATGTTCATTCCTGGCGAAGCCGCCTATGTAGCTGCCGTGACGGCCGACCCTACACTGCCCACTGAAGCTTACAAGCAACACGTTATCCTTATCAACCCCACCAACCTTCTCATGGCCCTTCAGCTGGCTTACAATCTGTGGCAGAGTGAGTTACAAAGCCGTTCGGTTAACGAGATTTACACCTCAGCCGAGAAACTTTATAAAAAGTTTAGTACCTTTGCCCAAAACTTTGTAAAGATAGGCAACTCTATCGACCAACTGCACCGCACCTACGATGATGCACAACGCCAACTCACCACAGGTCGTGGCAACATCATCAGTCAATTAGAGGGTTGGCGCAAGAAGGGACTTACCCCCTCAGCCTCTCTCCCCGATGAATTAACGGGAGAAGAAGAAAACTAATTAATGTGTGAATGCATGGTTAATGTGCAAATGTGCGAATGTGCAAATGTGCAAATGGTCGCCTTTATTTACTGAGTTTTAAGAAAATGAGAATAATGTAATATTATTAAAACGCAGCAAGTAAAGGTGACCATTTGCACATTAGCACATTTGCACATTTGCACATTAACCATGCATTCGCACATTAACCATGCATTTGCACATTAAAAATATCGTTTCCTATGTTTAAATTCGAAGCAAAATCAAAGTTAAAGGGCGGAATGACACTTGTAGGTGCCGTGTTGGTAGTCGTGGCGCTACTCGTCTACTTCCTGCCACGCGAAACCAAGTTTGGCTACGAATACGAGCAAGGACGCCCCTGGCGCTACAACTCACTCATAGCCACTTTTGACTTCCCAATATATAAGACACAACAAGAGGTTGAAGCCGAAAGCGATAGTGCTTTGGCCAACTTTCAACCCTTCTATGTTGAGAATGCTCAAATAGCCCAACGCCAGATAGCCGCCTTTCATAACGACTTTGTCAATGGTGCGTTCAACGATGTGCCAGCACGCTTCTTGCCTCACATCGAACGACTCATGGCAGCCGTCTATCAAGCGGGTATTGTCAACTCGGCCGACCTTTCACAGATGGCCAAAGATCGCATTACAGGCATTCGTGTAGTCGAAGGCACTGAAGCCCTCTCGCGTTCTCTCACCGAACTCTACTCTACCCGTTCGGCCTACGAATACATCGTACATTGCGACAGTACACAGTTTCCACGCGAGATAATAGCCCGTTGTAACCTCAATCAATACCTCGCCCCCAACCTACTCGTTGATAGTGCCAAGACAAGCACCGCACGTGAGGACCTCATCGCCTCCGTAGCTCCCGCAGCAGGTATGGTACAAAGTGGACAGCGCATCATCGATCGTGGCGAGATTGTGTCGGCCGACCAATATAAGATACTACAATCCTTCGAGCGTGAGACCGTGCGTCGCAATGACCCTTCAGAAGGCTTTTGGCAGGTGCTCCTCGGACAGGTTATCTTCGTGTCGTGCATTTTAGGTTCATTTGTCTACTATCTCCGCCTCTATCGGCGCGACTATCTTTATTCACCTCATAGCATATTGCTCCTATCGTCGCTAGTAGCTATCTTCCCCTTGATTACCTATCTCATGGTCGATCATAAGACGTTTAGCGTCTATATGGTGCCTTATGCCATGGTGCCCATCTTTGTGCGCACCTTCATGGATTCTCGCACCGCCTTCATGGCCATGGTGTGCAGCGTCGTGCTTTCTTCTTTTGCCCTTCACTCTAACTACGAGTTTGTGGTCGTACAATTCATGGCGGGCATGACTGCTATCTATGCCCTTCGCGACTTGAGCGAACGTTCGCAACTCCTACGTGTAGCCCTTTACGCTTTCCTCACGTCCACCACCATTATGCTCGGTTTCGACCTTTCACAAGGCGTCGATTGGAGCCACATCGATCGTTCTATCTATATATATAATGGCGTAAATGGTGTTCTCCTACTCTTTGCCTATCCCCTACTCTATCTGTTGGAGAAGACATTTGGCTTCACTTCAAGCGTAACGTTGGTCGAACTTTCCAATACGAACAATATAATCTTCCGCCTTATGGCCAAGAAGGCACAAGGCACCTTTGTTCACTCCTTGCAAGTGGCCAACCTCGCTGCCGAGGTGGCCGATAAGATTGGAGCCAAACCTCAGTTGGTGCGTACGGGAGCACTTTACCATGATATAGGTAAAATGGTAAACCCCGCGTTCTTTACCGAAAATCAAACGGGTGTCAACCCACACGATGAACTCAGCGAAGAGCGTTCTGCACAAATCATCATCAGCCACGTGACAGAAGGTCTTCGTTTAGCGGATAAATATCACCTGCCCAAAGTGATACGTGACTTCATCTGTACTCACCACGGACGTTCACAAGTAAAGTATTTCTATATACAGTGGCAAAACAAACATCAAGGCGAGCAGCCTGACCCCAAACTCTTTACTTATCCTGGCCCCAACCCTTTCACGCGCGAACAAGCCATTCTCATGATGTGCGATGCCGTTGAAGCATCGTCACGTTCGCTCAAGGAATACACCGAGGAGAGTATCAAAGAGTTGGTCGACCGCATCGTCGACGGACAAGTGCAGGCAGGCTACTTCCGCGAGTGTCCTATCACCTTCCGCGACATTGCCGATGCCAAGCGCGTACTCGTAGAGAGTATCAAGACAATCTACCATACGCGCATAGCCTATCCCGAACTCAATCCCAAACCCATCACTCCGCGTCCACAACCCCGACGCCCCTACTTCTTCGGACGTAGATAACTATCAACTCTAAAAAAATAAGAACCTATGATACAAAATGGAGAAAACTATATACGTTTTGATTGGGCGATGAAACGCCTCTTGCGCAATAAGGCCAATTATGTGGTGTTAGAGGGATTCTTATCCTCACTTATTGGTAAAGGGATAAAAATTCACCGATTCCTTGAAAGCGAAAGCAATCAAGAAGATGATGAAGACAAATACAATCGTGTCGATATCTTTGCAGAGAGCGAAGGCGGCGAACTCTGCATTATTGAAGTGCAGAATAGCCGCGAGCTATCTTACTTTCATCGCATGCTATATGGAGTGTCAAAAGCCATCACAGAATACATCGGTTTAGGCAAGCCCTATGATGAGGTGCGCAAAGTGTATTCCATCAATATTGTCTATTTTGAACTAGGACAAGGTAAAGATTACGTTTATCATGGCAGGACAGAGTTTAAGGGCATACATGCACCGCATGATACATTAAAACTCTCAGTACGTCAAAATGAAAAGTTCTTTGGAAAAAAAGAAAAAGATATACTACGTCGTAAAGATGCAGGTATGCTCTTTCCCGAATATTACGTATTGCGTGTAAACGATTTTGACTCTGTAGCTAAAACACCGCTTGACGAATGGATTGCCTTTCTAAAAACAGGACAAATAAGTAAAGATGCAAAAGCAGCAGGACTTCCTGAAGCTCGTGAGCGCTTACGTGTTGATGCCCTTTCCGAAGATGATAGACAAGCCTATTTTCGCCACATGGAATCTGTTCGTCATATGAAGAGTCTTTTCGACACTAGTCGCGATGAAGGTTACGAGGAGGGTCGTGCAGAGGGGCGCGAAGAAGGTCGTGCAGAGGGTCGCAAAGAGGGTCGCGAAGAAGGTCGTGCAGAGGGTCGCGAAGAAGGTAAACTTCTACAAAAAATAGAAATGGCACGTACCATGTTGGCAGATGGAATGCAGCTTAGTTTGGTAATGAAGTATACAGGCTTAACGAAAAAGCAAATAGAGGAAAGTCGAAGTTAGACTATGGCTAAGCAATAAAAGGGAAAAAAATGCTTTTTCCCTTTTTATTGCGCTCACCTTGCACTAACTTTGCATCTCAAAATAAAGAAAAGTAATAACAAATAACATACGATGAATTTTGTAGAAGAACTCAAATGGCGCGGCATGTTGCACCAAATGATGCCGGGCACTGAAGAATTGCTCGAAAAAGGCATGACAACAGCCTATGTAGGTATCGACCCAACGGCCGACTCTTTACACATTGGCCATCTCTGCTCTGTAATGATGCTCCGCCACTTCCAGCGTGCGGGCCACAAGCCATTAGCACTCGTAGGTGGTGCAACAGGTATGATTGGCGACCCTTCAGGCAAAAGTGCCGAGCGTAACCTCCTTACCGAAGACATTCTTCGCCACAACGTTGCTTGTATCAAGAAGCAACTCTCTCACTTCCTCGACTTCGATTCTGATGCTCCCAATGCAGCCGAATTGGTTAACAACTACGACTGGATGAAGGACTTCACCTTCCTCGATTTCGCACGCGAGATTGGTAAACACATTACTGTCAACTATATGATGGCTAAGGATAGCGTGAAGAAACGCTTGAATGGTGAAGCACGTGACGGACTTTCATTCACAGAGTTTACCTACCAGCTCTTACAGGGTTACGACTTCCTCCACCTTTATGAGACGAAGAACTGCAAACTCCAAATGGGTGGTTCTGACCAATGGGGCAACATCACCACTGGTACCGAACTTATTCGTCGTACTCTTGGTGCTGAAGCTGATGCTTATGCCCTCACTTGTCCGCTTATTACCAAGGCCGACGGTAAGAAATTTGGTAAGACGGAGCAAGGCAACGTATGGCTCGACCGTCGTTACACCACTCCTTACAAGTTCTACCAATTCTGGCTCAATGTAGGCGACGAAGAAGCAGAACGTTATATCAAGATATTCACCTCACTCGAGCACGATGAGATTGAAGCCCTCATTGCCGAACATCGTGCCGACCCAGGTCGTCGTCTCCTTCAGAAGAAGTTGGGCGAAGAAGTTACCTGTATGGTACACAGTCGTGAAGACTATGAAATGGCTCTCGAAGCCTCAAACATTCTCTTCGGCAAGGCTACCAAAGATAGCCTCTTAAAACTTGATGAAGCTACGCTTCTCAGCGTATTCGATGGTGTACCCCAATTTGAGGTAGCCAAAGATCAAGCTCTTGGAGCCAAGGCTGTTGACCTATTTGCCGAAACCACCAAGTGTTTCGCTTCAAAGGGTGAAATGCGTAAGCTCACCCAGGGTGGTGGCGTAAGCCTTAACAAAGAAAAACTTGCTGCTTTCGATCAGGAAATCAATTCTGACGACCTCATTGACGGCAAGTATCTTCTTGTTCAGCGTGGTAAGAAGAACTACTTCCTCATCATTGTGAAGTAACATATATATATATTAATTATATGTGTACATTATAAGGTATATTATATAGTCGCACGTATATCAGCAACTAAGGGGCAGGCCTTTTCGGCCTGCGAATAAAGAGTCGTGAATTAGCTATTCTTAGCTCACCATTCTTTTATTCGCAGACCAGAGGTCTGCCCCTCAGTTGTAGCTTAATCATGCGTAGTTAAGTAGGTAAATTTTGCAACTAATTAAAAATCAATACTTTTAGAAATGCAAAGTACTTAAGAAAATCTCCATGATAGCTGCTTTTCGCCCATTTTTCGCAAAAACGCCCACAAAAAGGCCTTCAAAACGCAAAAACATCGTTGAAAAAACTCAAAAACACAGTGCAAGAGATTTATCGCTCCCTCAGTGTTTTTAAATTTCTCCCTCAGTGTTTTCATTTTTCTCCCTCAGTATTTTCAAAATACTCCCTTTTACCCCTCATATCTTCCTCAGTGTTTTTTTAGAACGTCACATTTAGAACGTCAAGATTTCTTACCTATAGTCACAAATTGCAGTTTGAATAATTAACGATAAATTACATGATAATTAATGCCCCCCAGCGTGCTCATATATATATATTATATGTATATACGCGTAAAACAAGCGCATTTATGTTCTTCAACACAAAACATAAAAAAATCGTTCCAATTATTTGTTCCTTCAAAGCAGAGGAAGTACTTTTGCCTTGTTACTCGTTCCCCGCGAAAAAAAGTTTGAAAAAAGTTTCATTCTTTAAGTTGCTGACAATCAGCGACTTACGCAAAAGTAGGAGAAATTTCTCAAAAATTTCTTCCAAAAACATTTGGCTCGTAATGAAAAAGTCCCTACCTTTGCACTCGCAAATCAGAAATGAGGCCTACAACACTAACAAACACAGTGCTGATAACGGGTCGAACGAACGATAAGCAAACGATCTTTGACAAGAATTACATAAAACTATTTTGTAGAGAAGTACAAGAGACAAATGAGCATTCAAATAAAGAATGTCTCGGGTTAAAAAGTCACTTGTCAATTCCAAGCGAAATAAATCTGACAGGCGTCTTGAGCACAAACAGAGAATAAACAAAAACATTATATTACAATGAAGAGTTTGATCCTGGCTCAGGATGAACGCTAGCTACAGGCTTAACACATGCAAGTCGAGGGGCAGCGATGAAGAAAGCTTGCTTTCTTCAGGCGGCGACCGGCGCACGGGTGAGTAACGCGTATCGAACCTGCCTCATACTCAGGAATAGCCTTGCGAAAGTAAGATTAATGCCCGATGTTATTAGAGCATCACATGATGTTTTAATTAAAGATTTATCGGTATGAGATGGCGATGCGTCCCATTAGCTTGTTGGCGGGGTAACGGCCCACCAAGGCATCGATGGGTAGGGGTTCTGAGAGGAAGGTCCCCCACATTGGAACTGAGACACGGTCCAAACTCCTACGGGAGGCAGCAGTGAGGAATATTGGTCAATGGACGCAAGTCTGAACCAGCCAAGTAGCGTGCAGGAAGACGGCCCTCTGGGTTGTAAACTGCTTTTAGTTGGGAATAAAGTGCACCACGTGTGGTGTTTTGTATGTACCATCAGAAAAAGGACCGGCTAATTCCGTGCCAGCAGCCGCGGTAATACGGAAGGTCCAGGCGTTATCCGGATTTATTGGGTTTAAAGGGAGCGCAGGCGGACCTTTAAGTCAGCTGTGAAATACGGCGGCTCAACCGTCGAACTGCAGTTGATACTGGAGGTCTTGAGTGCACACAGGGATACTGGAATTCATGGTGTAGCGGTGAAATGCTCAGATATCATGAAGAACTCCGATCGCGAAGGCAGGTATCCGGGGTGCAACTGACGCTGAGGCTCGAAAGTGCGGGTATCAAACAGGATTAGATACCCTGGTAGTCCGCACAGTAAACGATGAATACTCGCGATTTGCGATACACAGTAAGTCGCCAAGCGAAAGCGTTAAGTATTCCACCTGGGGAGTACGCCGGCAACGGTGAAACTCAAAGGAATTGACGGGGGCCCGCACAAGCGGAGGAACATGTGGTTTAATTCGATGATACGCGAGGAACCTTACCCGGGCTTGAACTGCCAGTGACGGTAGCAGAGACGCTACTTTCTTCGGACACTGGTGGAGGTGCTGCATGGTTGTCGTCAGCTCGTGCCGTGAGGTGTCGGCTTAAGTGCCATAACGAGCGCAACCCTCATTCTCGTTTGCCATCAGGTAAAGCTGGGCACTCCGGGGATACTGCCATCGTAAGATGTGAGGAAGGTGGGGATGACGTCAAATCAGCACGGCCCTTACGTCCGGGGCTACACACGTGTTACAATGGGCGGTACAGAGGGCAGCCACCTAGCGATAGGGCGCCAATCCTCAAAGCCGTTCTCAGTTCGGACTGGAGTCTGCAACCCGACTCCACGAAGCTGGATTCGCTAGTAATCGCGCATCAGCCATGGCGCGGTGAATACGTTCCCGGGCCTTGTACACACCGCCCGTCAAGCCATGAAAGCCGGGAGCACTTGAAGGCCGTGACCGCAAGGGTCGGTCTAGAGTGATACTGGTAATTGGGGCTAAGTCGTAACAAGGTAGCCGTACCGGAAGGTGCGGCTGGAACACCTCCTTTCTGGAGCTCACTTAAGAGACGCAGAGATTATTTCGTAGACAAGAGACGAACCCCTCTTGCTTCTCGCAAAACAGTTTTATTTATATATTATTACAAGAGAAAGAAGAAGCCGGGCAACCCGCCGACAAGCGAGCGAGTGAGCCGCAGCGCAGAAGCTTTCTGCCAGTCCTATAGCTCAGTTGGTTAGAGCGCCACACTGATAATGTGGAGGTCGGCAGTTCAACTCTGCCTGGGACTACTCTGGTTTAAGTACTAAGTTTTAAGTGTTACATCACGCTAACTCATTAAACTTATTAAACCAAAAAAACTTATTAAACTCTTTACGGGGGATTAGCTCAGCTGGCTAGAGCACCTGCTTTGCAAGCAGGGGGTCATCGGTTCGAATCCGATATTCTCCACTAATAGAATGCAACACTATATAAAAAGGTTGCACATGATCTTTGACATATTGGACAACACAAAAGATTCTTCAGAATCGAGTCGAATGAAGCAATTCAAACGACAAAAATAACGAAACTGAAGAACGAGCTAAGTAAATTAAGCAATAAAGGTAATCTTCTAAGGAGTTTACAAGAGGATAAGCATAAACTTATTAAACAAATAAACTCATTAAACTTAGAAATAAACGTACAACTTTCAGCAGACACCGCTTCAGTAGCAATACAGGAGTGGCAAACAAGTAAGAAAGGGCGTACGGTGGATGCCTAGGCTCTTGCAGGCGATGAAGGACGTGATAAGCTGCGATAAGTCACGAGGAGGTGCAAATAACCTTTGATTCGTGAATTTCCGAATGGGACAACCTGGCTGTCTGAAGGATAGTCACACCACAAATGTGGTGAGCGAACGCGGGGAACTGAAACATCTTAGTACCCGTAGGAAGAGAAAATAATTTAATGATTCCCCAAGTAGTGGCGAGCGAACGGGGAAGAGCCCAAACCACCGATGTTCCGGCATCGTTGGGGTTGTAGGACTGCAATATCGCAAGAAGGATGGTGAGTGGAAGCGTTTGGAAAATCGCTCCAAAGATGGTGATAGACCAGTACACGAAGCCATAC
>ENA-UPWO01000738-UPWO01000738.1-human-gut-metagenome-genome-assembly--contig:-NODE-738-length-17718-cov-13.758120_pt1 | contig 17718 bp, 15 predicted proteins | sample MGYA00250056_ERZ773388 | MGnify/ENA primary metagenome ERZ773388 (study PRJEB29103, sample SAMN06112004) | human gut metagenome | biome: human gut; feature: ankylosing spondylitis patient; material...
GGGAACGTATTCCATCGCTGTCAGTAATTTTTTCGCCCGGTTCTAAGATCGGACATACTCCGCGGAAATAACCCATCACGACTATTGCCGGATGACAACCTCCCGCATCTACGCATATCGCTGGCCTGCACGACTTGTATCGCACAAGCCTTTTGCAGCCGAGAGATATTTTATCACATCTGCGTGCATTTGGCAAGTGTTTTTTCAAAAAAATCGTATTTTTCTTTTTTATTTTCTCCGCACGGTCTTTTGGCGCATTTTTTGTGCATTTTGCATACCGCGTTCCACGTTTTTGCGTGGAAAACTCCCCCGCCTTTCAGGATGCACCGGAATGGGGCGCTTTATACAAAAAGACCCTCTCCGTCAGGGCCCGCAGGCTTTGACGGAGAGGGTCATTCTTTACTTTTTCTGTTTCAGCTGTTCTTCCAACCCATCCCGGGGCGTGATGTAGACGGTGGTGTACACCTCATACAAAACCATGCCGGGCTTTGCGCCGTTGGCCTTCCAGATATTCTTCACCTCGGTGGTGTCCACGGCCACCTTGGCACCGGTACCGGCCTTGTAGGCGCTGGAATAGATCACGGCCAGCTCGGCGGCCTCCTGCCGGGTGGTGTCCGGGATATCCTCGCCCCGGCTCATCACGACCACATGGCTGCCGGGAGCCTTTTGGACATGGAACCAGAGGTCCTTGCCCCGGGCGGTGTGGAGGGTCAGCTTGTCGTTCTGGGCGTTGTTGCGGCCCACAAGAATTTCAAAGCCGTCGCTGGAGGTAAAGCGCAGGAAGTCGGCAGGCTTCTGGCGCTTGTCGCGCTGCTTGTAGTATTTCAGGTAGCCCTGACTCTTGAGCTCGGCCCGGATCTCGTTCAGTGCCGCCTCACCGGCGGCGGTCTCCACCTCATAGAGCACCGTTTCCAGATAGGCGATCTCCTTTTCCCCCTCTGCCAGCAGGTCTACCAGCATCCGGGCGGCGGTCTGTTTCTTCTTGTAGTTCTTGAAGAAGTTCTGGGCGTTCTGGCTGGGGCTGAACCGCAGGTCCAGCGGGATGGTCACTTCCTTGCCCTCATCGTACCAGTTGGGCACGGTGATGCTCTTCATTCCCTTCTGGGCCATGTAGAGGTTGGCCGAGAGCAGCTCCCCGTAGAGCCGCAGCTTCTCGCTCTTGCCGCTGGCGGCCAGCTCCTCCTGCCGTGCGGCCTGCTTGCGGACCGCACGCTCGTACATGTTGTGCACGGCCTTGTGCAGCTCCTTGCTCTTGGTGCGCAGGCGCTCGGCGCGGTCCTTCTCGGCATAGTAGCCCTCGAGCAGGGCGTTGAAGGACGGCCACTCTTTTATAATATAGGTATCGCCGTACTGCAGGGGCCGGAAGAAGGTGAACTCCACCGGCTTGCCGTCCGGGGCTGTCACGCTGCAGGGACAGCCGCCGTTGTGGTGGAGCTCCTTCAGCTCATCGATGGCGGCCATCAGCTTCCGCTTCTGCGCATCGTCCAGCTCGTTGGCCAGCAGGTGTTCCCCGTCGAAGGCGCGCCAGGCGGCTTCCCGGCAGACCACCGGGCCGACACCGGCCACGGTCTTGTTCAGGGCATCGGCCACAGGCAGATCCCGCTCACAGGCCGCCGCCACGATAGACGCGGCGCTCACCTGCAAAAAGTCAGGGCGGGCCGGTTTGGGCGGGATGGTATAGGGCAGGCCCGGCAGCAGCTGCCGGACATCGCTGTCCTCAAAATCCACCCGCTTGAGGGCATCAATGATCTTGCCGTTCTGCACCAGCACCAGATTGGAGTAGCGGCCCATCAGCTCGGCGCAGAGGATGTTCTGCACCAGGTCACCCATCTCGTTGGTGCACTGGAAGGTAAAGTACACGATGCGGTCACCCGGCTCCATCTGCACATCCAGCAGCTTGCCGCCGGTCAGATGCTTGCGCATCAGCATACAGAAGGAGGGCGGTGTCTCGGGGTTCTCGAAGCTCTCTTCGGTCAGGCAGACCCGGGCCGAGCCGCTGCGTGCCGAGAGCAGCAGCGCATAGGTCTCGGTGCGGGTGCGCAGGGTCAGCACCAGCTCGTCGCGGGTGGGTTCAAATATTTTTGCGATCTTCGCATCGGTCAGGGTCTGTTTCAGCTCCCCAGCCGTCAGCGCCAGCGTCGCGGCATCAAGTGCCATCTTATAATCACCTGTTTCTCTGATAGAATCTCTTATTCGTTTACGCAAAACGCTCCGGTTTTGCCAAGGGCTCCCCTACTAGGAGCAACAGCAACAACCGCCGCCAGTGGCGGATAAAGGGCGTTGCTGTTGGGGCCGCGGCCAGCAAGACATAAGTGTTGTTTACAACACGAAGTGGATGCTGGGTGCCGCAACCCGGGCCTGGCGAGCGTTAGCGAGACTGAGAGGTTTAATCCGTCTCCTTTATATATAAGTAAACGGATCTCTGTTCTCTCCGCTCACCCGCACCTCCAGCTCCGGGAACGCAGTGCGCAGACGGTCAGCGATGGCGGCACACACCGGGAACTCGGTGGCGTAGTGCCCCGCCGCCACCAACGACAGCCCCAGACGCACGGCATCTATGGCCGCGTGGTGGTTGGCCTCGCCGGTCAGCAGACAGTCTGCCCCCACGGCAAGGGCATCCTCGAACATGCTGCCGCCCGCGCCGCTGATGACCGCCAGCCGCTTTACGGTCCTGCCGGTATCCGCAAACTTGACCTGCACCGCAGGGCCGCTCCGGGGCCGGTTGCACCGCCCGCCCAGCACAGCCTGCGCCTTGCGAGCCAGCTCCGGCACCGTGATGGGGTCAACCTCGCCCACCCGGCCGCAGCCATCGGCAAACACTTCCCAGTCCCGCATCCCGAAAATGCCCGCCAGCACCTCGTTCACGCCGCCCTCGGCGGCATCCAGATTGGTGTGCATACAGATGGCAGAGATGCCCTTTTGCACCAGCTGGAAGGATATGTCCCGGGGGGTCAGCTTTTTCAGCGGGCTGAAGATGACCGGGTGGTGGGACACGATGAGTTCGCAGCCCCCGGCCGCAGCTTCCTCCACCACCTCGGGGGTGATGTCCAGCGTTACCAGCACCCGGGACACCCCGCGGCCGCAGTCCACCAGCAGGCCGGGGTTATCCCAGCTCTCTGCCAGTTCCAGCGGCGCATAGCGCTGCATCTCAGCGTAAATATCATTGGTTGTAGCCATAAAGCTGTACCTCCGATTTCAGCAGCCTCACCCTCTCCGTCATTGCTGCGCAATGCCACCTCTCCCGAAGGGCGAGGTTTTGACAATCCCCACAAAGTTTCCGGTTTTGCCAAGGGCTCCCCCTTTGGGGGAGCTGGCGAGCGTCAGCGAGTCTGAGAGGGCGAGCCATCTAACAATTTATCGATCTCCTCTGCCAGCTCCGTCCCATCCGGCACGCCCAGCCGGAAACGGGGGAGCTTGGCCTTCTGCCAGGCGGCATATCCTGCCCCCTCGGGCCATTCGGCCGTTCTGCCGAACAGGCACTCGGTAAAGGTGGGGGTGCGCACCTCGCCGGTGTACTCGGCAGCCATCACGGCGTACCAGCGGCCCGCCGCCTGCACGGGGCGGTCTGCCGCCAGCGCAAAGCCGTGTTCCCACAGCCAGCGGCGCAGCTCGCTGTGGCGGGTGGCCGGCACCATCACCAGCCGGGGCCCGCCGACCTGCGACACCCACGGGGCCTGTTCGATGATCTCCCAGGTGGTCTGTGCCGAAACGCCCGCCAGCACAATGGTCCCCACCTCGCCCGCAGACAACACAGAAAGACCGTCGCCGAGCCGAAGCTCAACGCGGTCTTTGCATCCTGCATGTTCCAGCGTCTGTTCCGCCTTTGCCAGCGGGCCGGGGCGCAGATCGGCCCCGATGACCCGAGGGTATTTCCCCGAGGCCGCCAGCACCGCTGTCAGCTTGCCGTGGTCACAGCCGATGTCAGCCACCGGCTTGCCCGGCAGCACCAGCTCAGCGGCGGCGGTCAGACGCGCATCCAGTGTGGGGAGCACTCAGGCCTTCTTGGAAGCCAGATGGGCGTTCAGCTTCTCCAGCAGCTCGTCGCAGTCCACACCGTGGACCTCACAGGCCTCGGCAATGGTCTCGCCGCGGGAAGCGGGGCAGCCCAGGCAGTGCATACCGATCTCCATAAAATAGGGAGCGGTGGTCTGATCCATATCCAGAATATCGCCAATGATGGTCTCGCGGGTCACCTGCATCGTCTTGTTCTCCTCATTCTTCTTGAGCATATTAAAAATATCAAACATGATGGGATTCCTTTCTGTTGTGGGTGTTTTCGTGGTCAAACAGACCATTCATATATACTATACCCTATTACTAGGTATTTTTGCAAGACCTCTTACAAATTTTAAGCCCCATCTTTGTACAACCTCTCAGTCGAGCTTACGCTCGCCAGCTCCCCTGGTAGGGGAGCCTCTGGCGAAACCGGACACTTTGCGTGGAATGCCAAGGCCTCCCCTCGTTAGGGGAGGTGGCATTGCGAAGCAATGACGGAGAGGTTTTGCGTCCTCCTTTTATACAAAAAGCCCCCGCCATCTTGCGACAGCGGGGGCCAAGCTTCAGATTTTAAAATCAGCGCTTAGTTCTGCTTCATACGAGCGAAGCAGTCGGAGCAGTAGACCGGACGATCCTCACGGGGCTGGAAGGGAACCTTGCAAGCCTTGCCGCAAGCTGCGCAGACAGCATCGAACATCTGGCGCTCACCGCTGTTGCTGCGTGCGCCGCCGTTCTTGCGAGCGTCACGGCAGGGCTTGCAGCGCTGGGGCTGGTTCTCAAAGCCGCGAGATGCGTAGAACTCCTGCTCACCAGCAGTCCAAACAAACTCCTTGCCGCAGTCTTTGCAAACTAAAGTCTTGTCTTCGAACATAGTAGTATCTCCTCTTTGTTTAGTTCTTGCCCACGGAAGGATTGTAACCATACCTTTGGTTTTTAGGGACCATAGCGCTGATCGTAAGCTTACCAGGGGCTTGAATGAGTAAACGTCCTCTAGCTGAGGACTCCCCTATTGTACCGTTCTTTTTTTGATTTGTCAACCAAAAAACAAACCTTCGCCTTCATTTTTGTGCATTCGGCCCAATTAGACAGGGTTTGCGCCCCGGAAAACAGCAAAAGGGAGCGCGCCCCCATCCAGAAGCGCGTTCCCTTTTTATTGCATTGTAAAAACCGCGTAAAATACGAACGGCTTACTTCTCGACAACTTCCTTGGTATCGCGGGCGATCATCAACTCCTCATCGGTAGCAATGACCAGCGTGCGAACCTTTGCGCCCCAGGCAGTGATCTCACAGACATCGCCCTGGATGTGCTTGTTCTTGTCGGTATCGATGCGGATGCCCAGCCAATCCATGTGGTGGCAGATCTTTGCACGGGCAACAGCATCATGCTCGCCGATGCCGCCGGTAAAGACGATGGCATCCACGCCGCCCATGGCGGCAATGTAGCTGCCGATGGTCTTCTTGATCTGGTAGTTCAGCATGTCAGAAGCCAGCTGTGCGCGCTTGTTGCCGGCCTCGGCTGCCTCCTCCACATCGCGCTTGTCGCTGGAGACACCGGAGATGCCCAGCAGGCCGGACTTCTTGTTCAGGATCTCGTCCAGCTCGTGGCCGGTGATGTTCAGGGTGTACTTCAGGTAGTTGACCACAGAGGGGTCCAGGTCGCCGCAGCGGGTACCCATCATCAGGCCGGCCAGCGGGGTCATGCCCATGGAGGTATCAACGACCTTGCCCTGATCGACAGCGGCGATGGAGGAGCCGTTGCCCAGATGGCAGGTGATGAGCTTCAGGCGCTCAATGGGCTCCTCGAGGTACTCAGCAGCCTTGTGAGCAACGTACTTGTGGCTGGTGCCGTGGAAGCCGTAGCGGCGGACGCCGTACTTCTCATAGTACTCATAGGGGATGGCGTACATATAAGCCTTCGGGGGCATGGTGCTGTGGAAAGCGGTGTCGAAGACAGCGACCATCGGGACGTTGCCGAAGACCTTGCGGGCTGCCTCGATGCCGAGGATGCCTGCGGGGTTGTGCAGAGGAGCCAGGGGGCTCAGCTCACGGATGGTGTTGATGACCTCGTCGGTGATCAGGCAGCTGGCCTTGAACTTCTCACCGCCGTGGACGACGCGGTGGCCGATGGCGCTGATCTCGCTGACATCGTCGATGCACTTGCCCTCGCCGGTGGTCATCTTCTTCACGACCTCAGCAAAAGCCTCGGTGTGGGTGGGGAAGATCGCGGGAGTGGTAGCCTTGTGGCCGTTAGCGTCATGGGTGATCATGCTGCTCTCCATGCCGATGCGCTCGCACAGGCCCTTGCACAGCACCTTCTCACCGTCCATATCGATGAGCTGATATTTCAGGGAAGAAGAACCACAGTTGATAACCAGAATTTTCATCTTCTTGTTTCCTCCAGATATGTTTTTGTCCACCCCCGAGAGGGCAGAATTTTACAGATTCCTAGAATTATTATATAATAGGGTCGGCCGGTTTTCAAGCCGCAATGGCGGCAAAGCCTGTCACAAAGTCCCCGGGCTTTTTTGTACATCCTGCCCAGAATCCTGTCATTCTGCCCCAGTTCTCCATGCAGTATGACAGATATTTCACAAACTTTTGAGGTCACGTCATGAAATTTGCCGGTATCATCGCCGAATACGACCCCTTCCACAACGGCCACGCATGGCAGCTGGCGCAGGCAAAAGCGCTGGGTGCAGAGCGCGTCGCCGTCGCCATGAGCTGTTCGCTGGTGCAGCGGGGGGCGCTGCCCCTCCTGCCCGAAGCTGTCCGCACCCGGTCCGCCCTCACCTGCGGGGCTGACCTTGTGTTTGCTCTGCCTGCTCCCTGTGCCTGCGCGGGGGCAGAGGCGTTCGCCCGGGCGGGCGTGGCGCTGCTTGCCGCCGCCGGGTGCGACGGTCTGGTGTTCGGTGCCGAGACGCCCGACGCGGCCCTTCTGATGGAGGCCGCCGAGCTTCTTGACAGCGGCTCCTACCGCGCCGCCCTGAAAGCCCAGCTTGCGGGCGGCGCACGGAGCTTTGCCGCCGCGCGGCAGGCCGCCGCGGCTCAGCTTGCATCTGACGAGCGGGTCGCCGCCCTGCTGGACAAGCCCAACAACAACCTCGCTGTCGAATACTGCCGGGCCATCCGCAGCCTTGCGCCTCGGATGGAGGCTTATCCCCTGCCCCGGCAAGGCGCGAACCACGGTGAGGCGCTCCACTCTGCCCATGGGCAGTTCGCCAGCGCCAGCGCACTTCGCAAGCTCTGGGCCGAGGGCGGAGCGGACGCCGTCGCGCCTTACGTTCCCGAGGCGGTCTTCCCGCTTTATCAGGAGGCTTACGCCGCCGGGCAGTACACCGATTTTTCCGCCGCCGGGCGGTGCGAGCTGGCCCTTCTCCGGTCTGCCTGCCGGGGCAAAGCGCCCTTTGCAGACATCCGCGGCGTCTCCGAAGGACTGGAGCACCGTCTGGAAGCCGCCGTCCGTACCAGCACCACCTACGACGAACTTCTGGACGCTCTCACCACCGTCCGCTACCCCCGGGCGCGGATGCGCCGCCTCGCCATGGACGCCGCGCTGGGCTGCACCGCCGACAGTCTCCCCGCCCTTCCGCCCTATCTCCATCTGCTGGGAGGGAAGAAGGATGCTCTTCCTTTATTAAAGAATTGCGCCCTCCCTGTTTCCCACTCGCTGGCCCGTCTGCGGGGATCAGGCGATGCCTCCGCTCGGATGGCCGAGGCGCAGCTTGCCGCCGCCGATTTTGGTACGCTCTGCCGCGTTTCACCCGAGGCAATGGGCGGTCTACTTCGTCAAAAAAATATCTTTTTGACGTAATGACAGAAATTTTTCTGCAAATTTTGTCATTTCGGCACTTGTATGCCGAGGCAGTTTCGGTGTATTATAGTAAAGATACTTGGATACAACACCGCCTGTTCGACAGGTACAAGGAGGAACCATGGCACTTCACGTTCTGGACGAAGCCAACCGCTGCCTCGGCTGCAAAAAGCCGATGTGCCAGCAGGGCTGCCCCATCCACACCAACATCCCCGAGGTCATCCGCCTGCTCAAGGACAATCACCTCGACGACGCCGGCCGGATGCTGTTTGAAAACAATCCCCTGACCACTGTGTGCAGCCTCGTGTGCAACCACGAGAACCAGTGCGAGGGCCACTGCATCCGCAACCGGATGCCCAGCCACGACCCCGTCCACTTCTCCATCATCGAGGACTACATCTCCACCACCTACGCCAACAAGATGACTTCCGGCCCCGCCCCCAAGAACGGCATGAAGGCCGCTGTCGTCGGCTCCGGCCCTGCGGGCCTGACCGTCGCCGTCCTGCTGGCACGCTGGGGTTACGATGTCACCATCTTCGACGCCCGCGACAAGATCGGCGGCGTCATGCGGTACGGCATCCCCAACTACCGCCTGCCCGACAGCGTGCTGGACGACTTCCAGTACCGCCACCTCGAGCTGAAGGGCATCCACGTCCGCCCCAATACCGCCATCGGCAAGACCATCACCATCGACGACCTCTTCCGGGACGGCTACAAGAGCGTCTTTATCGGTGCCGGTCTGTGGAAGGCCAACGCCATGCACATCAAGGGCGAGACGCTGGGCAACGTGGCCTTCGGCATCGACTATCTGGCCAACTCCAAGGCCTTCCAGCTGGGCGACGACATCGCCGTCATCGGCGTGGGCAACTCCGCCATGGACTGCGCCCGCACTGCCATCCGCAACGGCGCACGCCACGTCACCTGCTACGCCCGCCGCGACGAGGAGTGCATCAGCGCTTCCGAGCATGAAGTGCGGTACGCCAAGCTCGAGGGCGTGGGCTTCCGCTTCTGCAAGGCTCCGGTGGAGATCCGTGAGAACGGCATCATCTGCCGCGACACCGTGAAGGGCGAGGACGGCAAGTTCACCCAGGTAGAGGGCAGCGAGACCTTCTACCCCCACACCGGCGTCATCGTCTCGGTGAGCCAGGGTTCTGAGAACTCTCTCGTCAAGACCACCACCGGCATCGAGACCAACCAGCGCGGCCTGCTCACCGTCAACGAGGACGGCAGCACCACCCGCGAGGGCGTGTTCGCCGGCGGCGACGCCGTTATGGGCGCACGCACCGTCGTGGAGGCCGTGGCCATCGCCAAGAAGGTGGCCGAGTCCATGGACGCCTACATGAAGGCCCTGCCCGCCGACAACACTCCCGACCCCTACGCCGGTATTCCGGTGTTCTCCACCCCGACTTCTGACGTTCTGGCAAAGCAGGGCATCTAAATTTTGATCTTCAAGGCTGCTGTGCAAAAGCGCGGCAGCCTTTTCTTTTTGTAACATTTCTGTTTCTTTGCCAATCTTAGCCGCTCTTCTGTTGACGGACTTTTGTCTGTTTTTGTATACTTAATAAGGAAATATCTCTCAATTCCAACGCCCGGCGGCACTGCTTCCGGGCGGGAAAGGCTGGTGGACATCATTATCAAATCATCCATCCCCAAGCTTCGGGAGAAGCTGCTGGAGGCACTGCAGGCCGTCCTGCCCATCGCGGCCATCATGCTGGTGCTCTGTTTCAGCATCGCCCCCGTTTCCCCGAGCATCCTGCTCTGCTTTCTGCTGGGCGCAGCCATGATCATCGTCGGCATCATGTTCTTCACCCTGGGTGCCGAGATGAGCATGACCCCCATGGGCGAGCGGGTCGGCTCCATGCTCACCCGAAGCCAGAACCTTTTTCTCATCATCGGCGTAGGTTTCCTGCTGGGCTTCCTTATCACCATCTCAGAGCCTGACTTACAGGTGCTTGCCAATCAGGTACCCTCCATCCCCAACATGACCCTCATCCTCTCGGTGGCTGTGGGCGTGGGCATCTTCCTCGTCATGGCCTTCCTGCGTATGCTGCTGGGCATCCCGCTGCCCCGGCTGCTGGTCATCTTTTACGCTGCCATCTTCCTTCTGGCCGCATTTGTGCCGAAAGAGTTTCTGGCCGTGGCCTTCGACTCCGGCGGCGTCACCACCGGCCCCATGACCGTCCCCTTCATCATGGCGCTGGGCGTCGGTGTGTCGGCCATCCGTTCCGACCGCCATGCAGCGGACGACAGCTTCGGCCTCGTAGCCCTCTGCTCCGTAGGTCCCATCCTCGCCGTCCTCATCCTCGGCATCGTCTTCAATGCCAGCGAGAGCAGCTACGTGCCGCCGGTCATCCCCGAAGTGGGCGACTCGGTGGAGCTGTGGCAGCTGTTCAGCGAGGGCCTGCCCACCTATCTGCACGAGATCGCCACTTCCCTGCTGCCCATCGTCGTGATGTTCGGCATCTTCCAGCTCGCCGCCCTCCACATCGACCGGCGGACGCTGGGCCGCATCGGCGTAGGCCTCGTCTATACTTACATCGGCCTCGTGCTCTTCCTCACCGGGGCGAACATCGGCTTCATGCCCGCCGGCAACTACCTCGGTCAGGTCCTGGGCGGCCAGAGCAGCCGGTGGCTGCTCATCCCCATCGGGATGCTCATCGGCTACTTTATCGTCCGGGCCGAGCCTGCGGTCTATGTCCTCAACAAACAGGTCGAAGAAGTCACCGACGGTGCCATCTCCGCCGGGACGATGGGCGCGGCCCTCTCGGCCGGCGTCGCCCTCTCGGTGGGCCTTGCGATGGTGCGCGTCCTCACCGGCATCTCGATCCTGTGGTTCCTCATCCCGGGCTACCTCTTCGCCATCAGCATCTCCTTTGTGGTGCCGAAGCTCTACACCGCCATCGCCTTTGACGCCGGCGGCGTGGCCTCCGGCCCCATGACGGCCACCTTCCTGCTGCCGCTGGCGCAGGGTGCCTGCATCGCCGTAGGCGGCAACATCGTCACCGACGCCTTCGGCGTGGTGGCCATGGTCGCCATGACGCCCCTCATCACCGTCCAGCTCATGGGCCTTGTGGCCCAGCTCAAGACCCGCAAGGCCCGCAGCGCCCAGCCCCTGCTGGATACTGCCGCCCTGCTGGCTGAACTGCCGGACGACGCCATCATCGAACTGTAAGGAGGCTTTGCCGTGAATACGCTTTACTGGCTGGTCACCATCACCGACCGCCCCACGACAGACGCCTTTCTGAAGCTGTATAAAAGCTTCGGCGTCGATGTCAGCCTGCGCACTGTGGGTGCCGGCACTGCCGTTCAGGAGACGCTTTCCACCCTCGGGCTGGAAAAGACCGAAAAAGCTGTGCTCTTTGCCATCATCACAGCGGACAGCTGGCCCCGCATCCAGAAAGCCCTGCGCCGCCAGATGCGCATTGATGTGCCGGGTACCGGCATCGCATTCATCGTCCCGGTAAGCAGCATCGGCGGCAAGCGCGCCCTGCTGTTCCTCACCGAACACCAGACCCTTGAGCTGAAGGAGGAAAGCACCTTGAAAGATACCCGTTACGACCTGCTGCTGGTCATCGCCAATCAGGGCTACACCGGCTCTATCATGGACGCGGCCCGGGCCGCAGGAGCCGGCGGCGGCACCGTCATCCACGCCAAAGGCACCGGCATGGAGGGTGCAGCCAAGTTCATGGGCATCGACCTCGTGAACGAAAAAGAGCTGGTGCTCATCGTCAGCCGCACTTCCGAGAAGAACGCCATCATGAAAGCCATCATGGACAACGCCGACAAAAAGGCCGGCTCCATCGTCTTCTCGCTGCCCGTCACCGACACCGCCGGCCTGCGCCTGCTGGACGAAGAGTAAAAAATCAAACTTTCATCTGTCAAATGAACAAAAATCCACGCTCCGGCAGGCCGCCGGGCGTGGATTTTTTTGCCGTTTTCCGGTATGATAGAAGAGAGATACGGGAGGAAACGCTATGAATCAGAATCCGCACTGGAAGCAGCTGATCTGGACCTGGGCTGCCATCATCTTCGGCAACGCGCTCTACTCGCTGACCGTTGCCCTGTTCCTCGAGCCGGCGGGCCTCATCACCGGCGGCGCGACCGGCATCGCGCTGGCCATCGGGCGATTGACGGGCCTGTCCGTCTCGGGGCTGCTGCTCTTCATCAACCTCGCCATGCTGGTCTGGGGCTGGGTGGTCCTGGGCCGGGCCTTCGCCCTCAATACGCTGGCCAGCAGTGTTCTCAGCCCCGCCTTCCTCGCCCTGTTCGAGGGGATGGCGAATGGCCGGGTGCTGACGGAGGACATCTTCCTCTGCACCGTCTTCGCGGGCCTCGGCATCGGCGTGGCGCTGGGCATCGTCATCCGCTCCGGTGCATCCACCGGCGGCCTCGACATCCCGCCGCTGGTGCTCAACAAATGGTTCAAGCTGCCGGTGTCGGCCACCATGCTGGCCTTCGACATCATGGTCCTGCTGATGCAGGCTGTGTTCAGCCCGATGCCGCAGGTGCTGTACGGCATTGTGATGGTGCTCATCCACACCGTCGTCATGGATAAGATGCTGATGATGGGTGCCAGCCGCACCGAGGTGAAGATCATCAGCAGCCAGTCCGACGCCATCTGTGCCGCCATCCTCGAGCAGCTGGACCGGGGCGTGACCATCCTCCACGGCGAGGGCGGCTACACCCACGAGTCCAGCGCCGTGCTGCTGAGCATCGTGTCCAACCGGGAACTGCCCCGGCTGGAAAAGCTGGCCCACAGCATCGACCCCACCTGCTTCCTCATCGTGAGCCATGTCACCGAGGTCAGCGGCCGGGGCTTCTCGATGGATAAGGATTATTTGTAAAACAAAGGGGAATGCCGAACGGCATTCCCCTTTGTTTTACAGTAACGGCGCAATAACTTTCAGTAAAATTCCTGCCAGATGGAGCAGCACTTTGCCCTCCCAGATGCTCTCCCGGGTGGGCTCGACGTCGCGGCAGAATTCCAGCGTCTTCTGGAAATCCTTCTCGATGGCGGGGATGCAGGCGGTATCCTTCATCCAGACCGCATTCTCGAAGTGGTGGTAGAGGCTGCGGTAGTCGAGGTTTATGGTACCCACCACGGCCTCGCTGTCGTCCACCACAAAGACCTTCGCGTGGACGAAGCCGGGCAGCCACTCGCTGATCTTCACGCCCGAGTCCAGCAGAGACTTGTAGTGCGTCTTCGCCAGCGCATAGGCGAACTTCTTATCCGGCACATGGGGCAGGATGAGGTGGACGTCCACGCCCCGCTCTGCCGCGAACTTGAGGGCCGTTTCCAGCTCGCCGTCGAGGATGAGGTAGGGCGTCATGATGTGGATGTAGCGCTTGGCGCGGTTGAGCAGGTCGATATAGACCATCTCTCCCACCCGCTCACCGTCCAGCGGGCAGTCGCCGTAAGGGGCCGCGAACCCCTTCGCCGGGACAGAGTGAGGCGGCACGGAGAGAAACTTCTCAAACTCCGGCTCCCGGAGGATGCTCCACATCTCGAGGAAGAGGATGGTCAGCGGCCGGACAGCCTCACCTTCCAGCATGACGGCGGCGTCCTTCCAGCGGCCATACTTCTCGATGTGGTTGATGTACTCGTCGGCGAGGTTCACGCCGCCGGTAAAGCCCACCTTGCCGTCAATGACGAGAATTTTCCGGTGGTCGCGGTAATTATAATGGGTCGAGACAAAGGGCTGCACCGGCGAGAACACCCGGCACTGGATGCCCAGCTTTTCGAGGCGGCTGGGGTAATCCCGGGGCAGGGTGGCGAACTCACAGGTGCCGTCGTACATCACCCGGACGTCCACGCCCTCGGCGGCTTTGCGGGCCAGCACCTCAAGAATTTTGCCCCACATGAGACCCTCGTCGATGATGAAGTACTCGAGGAAGATATACTCCTCGGCCTTTTCCAGTTGGCGCAGCAGCTCTTCGAACTTGGCCTCGCCGCCGGGGAAGTAGGTAACTTCCGTGTTCCTGTAGACCGAGAAGCCGCCGCCCTTTCCGTGGAGATACCGCGCCAGCGAGGCCGCGCCGGGGTCGGCTTCGGCCAGCTCCTGGGCCGCAGCCAGCGGCTGGGGCTGTAAGCCCCGGGCCTCCTCAGTGAGGTGGGTCACCCGCTTTTTCAGGGCGTTGTGGCCGATGTTGCTCTTAACGTAGAAAAACAGCGGTACGCCCACGACCGGCAGGATGGCGATGGTGACCATCCATGTGATCTTAGCGCTGTTGTCCATCTCGCTGTTGAGGATGTAGACCACCATGAAGGCCGACATGGCCACACTGCCGCCGAAGTAATGGGGCAGCAGTCCGCCGAACCACCGGAACACGCTCCACAGTACACCGACCTGCAGCAGCATGAGCAGCAGCACCAGCCCGAAGCGGCTGAAAATCGCATGGACGATGCCCTTCTGACCCTTTTTCAGGAGCCGGAGGCCGCCGTCCTCGAACTGCTGCATCCTGTCTTTCATGTTCTGCTGAAATTCTTCTTTTTTCATACTTCTCCTTTCGGGCGGAGGGTGACGGCGAACAGCCCCTGGGCCGCGTGGCAGTCCTCCACCAGCTGTTTCGGCTGCGGGCAGACGCCGTGGTCATGCCACGGGTCGTTGAACCAGTAGTTTTCGTCATCGTAGCCCACCAGCAGCAGGCAGTGCTCGTTGCACTTCCACGCAAAGTCGGTGCCATCGGCCAGCAGCCAGTGGTCACGCTTTTCCGGCACGGGCTGGAAATCCAGCGTCGCCCAGAACACCACCGGCATCCCGGCGTCGATATAAGAGCAAAGCTCTGCCGCCGTCTTGCCGCTCTCGTCCACGACTTCGAACTTGTCGGCTGCGCCCTCGTGCTCCAGAGCGCTGTTCAGGGCCTTGACGATGCAGGGCGAATAGCAGCCGTAGCCGGTGTGGTCGTGGGGGTCGCCGGGGTAGACCTGCCACGGGTCAGGGCCGTAGAGTTTTCCGTCCTGCTCCCAGTAAGGAGCGTGGGGCAGGTCGCGGGCGATGAAGGTATCCGGGTCGATGTCGATGCCCACGGCCTGGAGCAGCATGACGCTGCTGATGCTCTCGCAGCCGTTGACCCAGCGCTCAGTCTGGTCGATGTACGGGGCAGGAACGATTTTTTTCATCAAAATGCCTCCCAGCGGAGATTCGGCCCTGTCAAAACAGAGCGAAGTGTGTTATTATGTAGGATAAGAATATTATACCCTACTCTGGGGATTTTTTCTACAACAATCGGCACGCGGAGGTTTTTGGAACATGAACAATCTGATCATCGGCATCGCAGGCGGCTCCGGCAGCGGCAAGACCACACTGGCCTGTCGGCTCAAGGCGCTTTTCGGGGAGGACGAGGTGCGCCTCATCTCCCACGACAGCTACTACAAGCGCCACGACGAGCTGCCCTTTGAAGAGCGCTGCAAGCTGAACTACGACCACCCGGACGCCTTCGACAACGCCCTGCTCATCTACCACTTACAGGAGCTGAAGGCAGGCCGCGCCATCGACTGCCCGGTGTACGACTACGCCGACCTCAACCGCAGCAACGAGGTGCAGCACATCGAACCGGCCCCTGTCCTCATCGTGGAAGGCATCCTCCCCTTCGTGGAGCCGGAGCTGTGTGCCATGTTCGACTACAAGATCTTCGTGGACACCGACGCTGACGAGCGCATCCTGCGCCGTCTGGTGCGGGACGTCAAAGAGCGCGGCCGCTCCCTCGACAGCGTCATCAACCAGTACCTCACCACCGTCAAGCCCATGCATGAGGCTTTCGTTGAGCCCAGCAAGCGGAACGCGGACATCATCGTCCCCAACGGCGGCGAGAACACCACCGCCATCGAGATGCTGGCCCACCATATCCGCAGCCTCATCGAGAAGGCAAATATGCTCTAAAAGCTTCTGATACAGCAAAAACCGGAGTCCCTGCGGGGACTCCGGTTTTTTGTTTCAGCTGTTAATCCTTGATGGAAGTGCGCACCAGCGCGCGCTTGAGGCGGGCCTGTGCCATCTCGTACTCGCGGCGGTCGAGGTCTTTGCGGGCCAGGATCTCTTCGGCGCGCTTTTTTGCGGCCTCGGCGCGGGTGTGGTCGATCTGCTCAGCCCACTCCCATGTGGTGGCTACCAGACGCACCTCACCGTCCAGCACGGTGAGCATCCCGCCCATGCAGGCGGCACGGCGGCGGCTGCCCTCGGCATCAACGATGTGGGCCTCGCCCATGCCCAGCGCGGTGCAGTAGTCGCCGTGCTTGGCCAGAATGGCAAGGTCACCGTCGATGGCGCGGCAGACCACACGCTCGGCCTGCCCCTCAAAGGCGCAGCCGTCCGGTGTGACCACCGTCAGATGAAAGGTCGTCATGGTTTACCCCTTCTTCGCCTTAGCGAACACATCGTCGATGGTGCCTGCGAACAGGAAGGCGCTCTCGGGCAGGTCGTCGCACTCGCCGTTCAGGATCATGCGGAAGCCGCGCAGCGTCTCTTTCAGCGGGACGTACTGGCCGGGCATACCGGTGAACTGCTCTGCAACGTGGAAGCTCTGGCTCAGGAAGCGCTGCACCTTGCGGGCGCGGCTGACGGTGCGCTTGTCATCCTCGCTCAGCTCGTCCATGCCCATGATGGCGATGATGTCCTGCAGCTCCTTGTAGCGCTGCAGCACCTTCTGGACGGCACGGGCGATCTCATAATGCTCCTGACCCACGACCTCCGGGCTGAGGATACGGCTGGTGGAGTCCAGCGGGTCCACAGCGGGGTAGATGCCCTGAGAGGCGATGTCACGGCTCAGGACCGTGGTAGCGTCCAGATGGGTGAACGTCGTTGCAGGGGCCGGGTCGGTCAGGTCGTCGGCGGGGACGTAGACAGCCTGCACCGAGGTGATGGAGCCCTTGCGGGTGGAGGTGATGCGCTCCTGCAGAGCGCCCATCTCGGTAGCCAGCGTAGGCTGGTAGCCGACGGCGGAGGGCATACGGCCCAGCAGAGCCGACACCTCAGAGCCTGCCTGGGTGAAGCGGAAGATGTTGTCGATGAAGAGCAGCACGTCCTGGTTCTTGACGTCGCGGAAATACTCCGCCATGGTCAGGCCGGACAGTGCCACGCGCATACGGGCTCCTGGGGGCTCGTTCATCTGGCCGTAGACCAGCGCCGTCTTGTTGATGACGCCGCTCTCGGTCATTTCACCGTAAAGGTCGTTGCCCTCACGGGTGCGCTCGCCGACACCGGTGAACACCGAGTAGCCGTTGTGCTCGGTGGCGATGTTGTAGATCAGCTCCTGGATCAGGACGGTCTTGCCGACACCGGCGCCGCCGAACAGGCCGATCTTGCCGCCCTTGGCGTAGGGGCAGATGAGGTCAACGACCTTGATGCCGGTCTCCAGGATTTCGGTGGTGGACTGCTGCTCCTCATAGCTGGGAGCGGGGCGATGGATGGGCCAGTAAGCCTCCGGGGTGGGGGCGGGCTTATTGTCCACCGGCTCACCCAGCAGGTTGAACACGCGGCCCAGGCACTGGTCGCCGACGGGGACCTTGATGGACTCGCCGGTGTCCACGGCCTCGGTGCCGCGCACCAGGCCGTCGGTGCTGCTCATGGCGATGCAGCGGGCGACATTGTCACCGGTCAGCTGCGCCACCTCGACCACCAGCTTCTGGCCGTGGTTGTCGATCTCGATGGCGTTGAGCAGATCCGGCAGCTCTCCATCCTTGAACTGGATGTCCAGCACCGGGCCGATGACTTGGATCACCTTGCCGATGTGTTTTTCGGACATAGGCTACAACTCCTTCTCTTAAACCTCTCCGTCATCGCTGCGCGATGCCACCTCCCCTACCGAGGGGAGGCCTTGGCATTCCGCAAAGCTTCATCTCTTCGCCAGAGGCTCCCCTCGGTAGGGGCAACAACGACGACCGCCGCCAGTGGCGGAAACAGGGAGTCGTTGTT
>ENA-UPWO01000749-UPWO01000749.1-human-gut-metagenome-genome-assembly--contig:-NODE-749-length-17544-cov-173.619110_pt1 | contig 17544 bp, 13 predicted proteins | sample MGYA00250056_ERZ773388 | MGnify/ENA primary metagenome ERZ773388 (study PRJEB29103, sample SAMN06112004) | human gut metagenome | biome: human gut; feature: ankylosing spondylitis patient; material...
GTGCGCCCTTCGGAGTACTTCGCCAAGTATGTATTCAACCGCCAGAAGATGTACAAGTATCTGCCATCTGATGTGTACGAGAAACTCATCGATGTGATAGACAACGGTAATCGTCTGGACCGTTCCATCGCGGATGCCGTGGCTGCCGGCATGAAGCTCTGGGCTGAGGAAAACGGGGTAACGCATTATACTCACTGGTTCCAGCCATTGACAGAAGGTACTGCCGAGAAGCACGATGCCTTCGTGGAGCACGATGGTAAGGGTGGTATGATTGAGGAGTTCTCCGGCAAGTTGCTGGTGCAGCAGGAACCGGATGCCAGCTCATTCCCTAACGGCGGTATCCGTAACACCTTCGAGGCTCGCGGCTATTCTGCATGGGATCCTACATCGCCTGTGTTCATCATCGACGATACCCTCTGTATCCCTACCATCTTTATATCTTATACAGGTGAGGCGCTGGACTATAAGGCTCCATTGCTCCGCTCGCTCCATACCCTGAGCGAGGCGGCTACCGAGGTGTGCCACTACTTCTACCCTCAGGTAAAGAAGGTGCAGACCAATCTCGGATGGGAGCAGGAGTACTTCCTGGTAGATGAGAGCCTCTATTCGGCTCGCCCAGACCTGATGCTCACCGGACGTACCCTGATGGGTCACGATTCGGCCAAGAACCAGCAGATGGACGACCATTATTTCGGAACCATCCCAGAGCGTGTGCAGGCTTTCATGAAGGATCTTGAAATCCAGGCTCTCGAGCTCGGTATCCCTTGCAAGACCCGCCATAACGAGGTGGCTCCTAACCAGTTTGAGCTGGCGCCTATCTTCGAGGAGTGTAATCTTGCAGTAGATCACAACATGCTCCTGATGAGTCTGATGAAGCGTGTGGCTCACAAGCACGGTTTCCGTGTGCTCCTTCACGAGAAGCCATTCGCCGGCGTCAACGGTTCGGGCAAGCACAACAACTGGAGTCTCTGCACCGATACCGGTGTACTGCTTCATGCAGCAGGCAAGACTCCTGAGGATAACCTCCGCTTCGTAGTCTTCATCGTAGAGACCCTGATGGGTGTATATAAGCACAACGGACTGCTGAAGGCATCCATCATGAGTGCTACCAATGCCCACCGTCTGGGAGCCAACGAGGCACCTCCAGCCATCATCTCTTCATTCCTCGGAAAGCAGCTCACCGACCTGCTCGACCATATCGAGAAGGCTGACAAGGAGGAACTCTTCGCCCTGGCTGGCAAGAAGGGAATGGAGCTGGATATCCCTGAGATTCCGGAGCTGATGATCGATAACACCGACCGCAACCGTACCTCACCATTCGCCTTCACCGGCAACCGCTTCGAGTTCCGTGCCGTAGGTTCTGAGGCAAACTGCGCATCTTCTCTCATCGTATTGAATGCAGCCGTAGCTGAGGCGCTTGAGAACTTCAAGGCTCGTGTGGATGCCTTGATAGCCAAGGGCGAGGATCAGACATCGGCTATCATCGACATCGTAAGAGAGGATATCAAGACCTGCAAGCCTATCCGCTTCGACGGCAACGGCTATTCTGACGAGTGGAAGGAAGAGGCTCAGAAGCGTGGATTGGACTGCGAGGCATCCTGCCCGGTAGTCTTCGACCGCTACCTGGACAAGGAGAGCATCGAGATGTTTGCCAAGACCAACGTGATGAGCGAGAGCGAGTTGAAGGCGCGCAACGAGGTGAAGTGGGAGACCTATACCAAGAAGATTCAGATTGAGGCTCGTGTGATGGGCGACCTGACCATGAACCACATCATCCCTGTGGCTACCCACTATCAGAGCCGTCTGGCAAAGAATGTAGAGGGTATGATCCACATTTTCGGAGGCGAGGAAGGTAAGAAGCTGACAGCCCGCAACGTGAAGATCATCCGTGAGATAGCCGAGCGCACCGAGTCGATAGAGCGTGGTGTAGAGGCATTGGTGGATGCCCGCAAGGTAGCCAACAAGATTGAGAGTGAGCGCGAGAAGGCAGTAGCCTATCATGATACGGTAGCTCCGAAGATGGAGGAAATCCGCTATCAGATCGACAAGCTTGAGCTGCTGGTGGCCGATGAACTCTGGACCTTGCCGAAGTATCGTGAGCTGCTGTTCATCCGCTAGGCTGATAGGCGAAATAGAATACAAGAAGTATTATTTTAGATAGCATAAAAAAAGGAGGGAACGGCGACGTTCCCTCCTTTTTTAATAATTTTTTTGGTAAATTGTTCAATTCAAGAATCCTTGTGCAGTTCTAGGACATGCAGCTTGTCACGCCCAGAGAAGCGGCAAGAGCGGTCAAGATAGATATTACTATCTGAAATACAGTTTTCCATGTTTCTTTCTTCATACGCAGTTTTTTTTAGTGATTTAAAAATTTACGTTGTCGCCGCCGCTGTCGGTTCCACCGCCGCCCTGCGATGTTCCGCCGTTATCCTTGTTGGTCTCCCCGCCAGCGCCCTGACTGGTACCCCCGCCAGTACCCTGGCTGGTACCACCACCGCCCGGTGTATTCCCAGTTCCACCGCCGCCATCGACTCCCGATGTATAGTCATCGTATGCCACGATCTTGGTGAGCTTCTTCAGCTCGGCGTTGCTCCATGATTTTGTGTTTCTCACAATCAGATGCACGCCCTGCACGCTAGCCGCCGTCACCTTCTCCTTGCTCACCTCGCCACGCGAAGTCATGCCGATGGAGAACAGTCCGAGGTCGGAGAAACGAACGCTCTTGCCATCCAGAATCAGATGCTTCAGGCAGTCGAGGGTATCCATCAGCACACCGTGGATGGTGCCTCGGCTGTATGGAGAGTTGTGCTCAGAAATGTGAGTCACGAAGTCCTCGAAACTCATCTCACGGTCGCTCACGGCAGTAGCATACCAGAGCTTCTTACCAGCGTTCTCACCCGTCTGCGGGGTACGCATAATCTTACGATACTTACTAGTTCCTTGTCCCATAGTCAATCAGTTTTTTAAAGGGTTAATAATTAATTTTTGACGATGCAAAGGTACGGCTTTTTTAGGGAACCGCCAAAAATCAGGGTGTGATAAGCCCCGATTTTCAGCAGCTCCAGATTCCCAATTCCGTTAATAATCCTAACTCATAATTTTGAAAAAGAGAAACCATAGTTTTGTAGATTACAAACCATAGTTTTAGAGATAACTTCCCCCCATAGCTTTGCAGATCGCAAACCATGGCTCCTCATCAAAGACCTATCACAATAACAGTTATCACAGTTTCTCGAAACACTTTTCTTTTTCTCATTCCAGAACTAACTATATATATTATATATTTATAATAATATATATAGTTAAATTCTATTTAACATTTCCCTTCCCTTCAGATACCCCTCCGTAAAAACTGTGATAACTGTTATTGTGATAGCTGTGATCACTCTTGATGCACTAAAACAGTGCATCAAGGTTGAGGATAAAATCCACAAATCACCGAATGAAAGTTCCACAAATCACCGAATGAAAGTTCCACAAATCACCGAATAAAAGTTCTACAAATCACCGATTTATTTAAAAAGATTCCTGATTTTCAGTTTCTTCTCGTAAAAATCAGTTATCTTTGTAGGCGAAATGGCATTAGCCTTAGTTCCTATCGTAATCTAATGTATATTCGCCATGGTATGAGCTTTGTAATCAGCGAATTACAATTTGGCAACAAGTTGTTGCCAAATTAGACGATGTAAATATGCAACAACTTGTTGCACAATTACAAGAAGGATTTGGGCAACAACCTGTTGCCCAAATAAACGAGGACGTTTTCCTACCTGTCTGGCATCTCGGAGCAAGAGTGGTTTGCGCATGGAATCGTCTTTCCAAGCGATGAACTCTTTGTCGATATTTCTACTGATATATTCTTGCATCTTTTTAATTATTTGATTATCAGCTGTAAAAATAATAGTAATGTCGAAATCCGACAAATAATCAGGGATCACTTAAATAAATTCTCCATTGTAACCTCTTTCTGCACAATTCCACTATGCTTGCCATACGCCACACCATAAGTGGTAATCATCGTAAGATGAACAGACTGTTTTGGCGACAAAGTGCTCTTCAATGCCTCTATGCGATGGCGCAAACGCATTTCTTCATCCTTACTTATATGATAAGGAGCACTGGCAAACTTCATCTCGCATAGATTGACCACGTTGTCATCCCTAAGAATCAACAAGTCAATCTGCACGCCTTCTTGTTCATCATCTCCCTTCACACTCCAGGCAGAAACAGAAGATTTGACGCCAGCAATCTGAAGAGCACGCTTGATTTGCTCTATATGTTGCCAACAAATCTCCTCAAAAGCCACCCCATGCCAAGCCTTCAGGATGTCTGAAGTCATGTTATCATTGGCAAATCCTGCATCACATGCATTAGCTTTCACATATTTCAGCCAAAAGAGGCAGAAATTATCCATCAACTTATAGCATTCCACACTCTTCGCCTTACCATAAGGATGATATCGCATAATAAAATCACTCTCCACCAAAGCTGCAAGCGTATTCGTTAGTCCACCACCCAAAGGAATACCGGTGGCTTTACTGATTTCCTCACGAGTGAAACCTGCATGACGAGTAGCCAACTGCCTGACTACCTTCTTGCTATCCTCTGGATTATTGAAGATGGCAGCAAAAAGCCGGTTGAACTCATCACGCAAACGAGGCTTGCTACCAAACAGAATCTTATCCACATTCTGTTCGAAGCTCAATCCTTTCTGGAAATAGCTTATATAATAAGGTATGCCTCCAAACACCATATAACTTTGCAAGATATCATATTGGCTCATTTGGATTTGATTATGCTCAAAATACTCTTCACACTCTCGCAAGGTAAAAGGAGATAGTTTGATTTCCGCAGTCAATCTGCCATAAAGTCCACCTTTGTTTCTCGACAAATTGCTAAGAATCCATGAGGTAGCACTGCCACAAACGATCAGCATGATGTTATCTCTGCCACTGCACCATCCATTCCAAAAGTTCTCGAAAGCAGGAAGAAAGCCAGACCTAGGTGTATCCATCCATGGCAGTTCATCTATAAAGACGACCTGTCGCTCACCTGTATCCAAGTGCTGCAACAACTGTTCCAGCTGGAAGAATGCCTCCATCCAGGACTTAGGTTGTTTATATCCCTCAAGTCCTTGATTAAGAAGCGCATAATAGAAGCTCTCCAGTTGAACCTTCATCCGACTTTTGTCACTATCCTGGTCAACTGGCGAAACCCCTGTATGCTGAAAGGTAATGCGACCCTTCAGTGCCTGCTTGATAAGAAACGTCTTGCCCACACGTCGTCTGCCATATACGGCGACAAACTCTGGTCGGTCACTGTAATACAACTTGTTTAATTCTGCAATTTCCTCTTTTCTTCCTACTATCATAGTCTCAAAACTTATTATATTCTGCCGCAAAAGTACAAAAAATATAGTTTGCGGCAAAATATAATGTACTATAATCTGCCGCAATTATACTTTTTTAGCGATTTGCGGCAGAATATAACGTCCCCCTCGTTAATCCTTAGCAAGGAGACCATTTTCTATAGAAGGTTGGTAAAACTACTACAATCATTATAGAAGATTTGCGTATTTTCTAATATTTCTACTAAAAAGATTTGCGTATTTTCTGAGATTTTTGGCAGTGCCTCAAATCTGGGTACCAGTTGCACTTCGTCAAGAAGGATATAGTACAGGTCGTCGTCTATCATCTTGGCTTTGATGTGTCTGTAGAGAGTAAGTGGCTCCCTAAGTTCTGAATTTTCGATATCATCGAGTGCTATCTGGATGATATCTTACGAAGATTTTTTGGCAATATTGCCACTTTTTCTCCGTAAGCGAAAAGGCAGTTCCTTAAAAAAATGCACGAACTGGGGCGGTAACTCATTTTTTAAGGACTTAGAATCTACATATTTCTGCTAAAATAATAAAATATTCAATAGCAAATTAATTATTTTCAACTTTTTATTGTATTTTTGTCCCTATATTATAATATTGCATTATCGGAAGATGAAAATGAATGATATACAGAAGCGTGAGGATGCTCTCTTTGAGCACATCTCTAAATTGATTGAAAAATCTCGGAAACAAGCAAAGACTGCTATTAATACAGCAATGGTATATACCTATTATGGAATAGGAAAATTCATTGTTGAGGATGAGCAGAATGGATATGAGCGTGCCGCATACGGAAAGAAAGTGCTTAAGCAACTTTCTGAACAACTCTGTGCTGAATATGGAAACGGATGGACTGTTGATACCTTAAAAAGATGCAGATTTTTCTATAAGGCATATAGTCCATATCAAATTGGGGCAACACCGTTGCCCCAATTGAATGAAGTCCCTAAATTCCAACTTTCATGGTCGCATTATCTTATTCTAATGCGCATTGAGCGAGTTGAGGAACGCCGCTTTTATGAAATTGAAGCGACACAACAAGATTGGAGCGTGCGAGAACTGAGCCGACAAGTGGGGAGTTGCCTGTATGAGCGTTTGGTATTAAGCCGTAACAAGGAAGAAGTAATGCGACTTTCTAAAGAGGGGCAAACTGTAGAAAAGTCATCTGATGTAATAAAGAATCCTCTGACATTGGAATTCTTAGGATTAAATCCAGATACAGCATATTCTGAATCGAAGTTAGAAAATGCTATTATTAATAAAATGCAACAGTTCTTGCTCGAATTAGGCAAGGGATTTCTTTTTGAGGCAAGGCAAAAGAGGTTTACTTTTGACGAGCAACATTTCTTTGTTGATTTGGTGTTCTACAACCGCCTGCTGCAATGTTATGTACTCATTGACCTAAAGATGGGCAAATTGACACATCAAGATTTGGGGCAAATGCAGATGTACGTGAACTATTATGACAGGCATATAAAACAGGAGTTTGAAAAACCGACGATTGGTATCTTGCTTTGCGAACGGAAAAACGATGCACTTGTAGAACTCACTCTTCCTAAAGACGCAAACGTCTATGCAGCGGCTTACCAGCTCTATCTGCCCGACAAAGCCTTGCTGCAAGCCAAGGTGAAGGAATGGATTGAGGAGTTTGAGGAGAATGAAGAAATAAAGAAATTAGAGGAAGATTAAACAATTGCTCAAACGCATCAATCACTTGTAATAATCCCCAATATAGTAAGCTGCCGAGGGGATGGTGTGAAACGACATTGAAGTCGTTGGCAAAGAAGTATTAATAGGTTTTCTTGACAAGATATAAGAGGGTGTGTCATAAGTCTATAACGCACCCTTTTTTAGTTTTTCAAGAACGCAAGTCCGCTAGGCGGTATCAGCTGGTAGTTGTAATAATGCGGCACCTTTTCTAACTGTACGGTTGAACAGGCTGAAAGGGCTTAGTTGCGGATTTTGGGGTGATTTCATTTGCTTGTCAACATGCTGCTGAAAAACTTTTTCTGAAACTTTTGAAGAAATCTCTTGCTTGTTCCAAAATATTGTTGTACTTTTGAAGGATAAAATAAATAAAGTAGAACTTAGAAACAACGTAACTTTGTAAATATCAACGAATTGAACATGGAATTGATTAAGGTTATAAACAACATATCAGAACGGGTGATAGATGATTTGAAGACCAAATTATCTAAAAGATCTCGTGTGTCAATAGCTGCAGTCTCTTTTTCTGAACAACGAGGCTCGGGCGTTGAAGAAGAAGGTTGCTGAGTGGGAAAAAGAAAAAATGAACTAAATAATCAATAGATATATGAGTAAATTAATATCAACAGATAAAGAATATGCCGCATGGGTTGCGGATTTGAAACATCGCTTTCGCAGTGCACAGATTAAGGCTGCTGTGAAGGTGAATCGTGAGTTGCTGATATACTATTGGCAGCTTGGGCGAGATATGGTAAATATGAATATTGAAGAGCGATGGGGTGAAGGCATTATGAAAACGCTGAGTCAGGATTTGAAGGATGCTATGCCGGAAGAGAATGGTTTTTCTAAGACGAATCTCTATTATATCAAAAAGTTCTATACTACTTATTCTCAGATAGTTATAAATTTCCCCCAAGTTGGGGGAAAAATTGAAACACCACATTCTGTTCAATTCTTACCTCAAGTTGGAGAAAAGAAGCAAGACATTGCGGAGATGCTTTTTTCAATACCATGGACACACCATAAGTTCATCCTTGACAAGATAAAGGGTGATGTACAGAAAGGATTGTTTTTTGTTGCAAAGGCAATGGAGGGAAACTGGAGTCGTGCTGTATTGTTGAACCATCTTGACACAGATCTTTACGAACGCACAGGTAATGCTGTGAACAATTTCTGTAACACACTTCCTACACCACAGAGTGAATTGGCAAAGGAATTGTTGCATGATCCATACAACTTTGACTTCCTGACGATGACAGAAGGTTTCAAAGAAAAAGAACTGAAACAGGCTCTCATAGATAATATTATCCGATTTCTTATGGAATTGGGAAGTGGTTTTGCCTTTATGGGGCAAGAATATCGTTTACAGGTTAGTTCGAAAGAGCAGTTTCTTGATTTGCTTTTCTACAACACGCGAATTCATAGTTATGTGGTGATAGAGGTGAAAGTTACCGAGTTTGAACCTTCATATCTGGGACAACTATCAGCCTACATATCGTTTGTAAACCATACACTAAAGAGTGATGCTGACAATCCTACGATTGGTTTGCTCATCTGTAAATCGAAAGATAATATATTTGCGCAATATTCTCTTGAAGGTTATAATCAGCCGATAGGAATCTCTGAGTTTGAGGGGGGAAACTTGCTGCCTACAGAGTTTAAGAGTTCATTACCTAGTATTGAGGATATTGAGGCAGAATTGGAGAAAAATAGCAAGCAATAATAAAAATAATAAATTATATGGATAGACCAAATAGAATGGAATTGCAGTCGGCAGATGGAGCGCAGCTGAATCTGGATGCGCTTTATCAGATTGCGCCTTCGTGCTTTACGGAGGTAGCCGACCCTGATATGGGGGGGCAAAACGTGTAGTTAATTTTGACGTACTTCGCCAGCTTCTTGGTGACAACGCAGTAGAAGATGCTCCTGAGGCATACGAGTTCAACTGGGTTGGCAAGCAGGCAGCTCGTGCCGAAGTTTTGAAGCCTATTAAGAAGACGCTGCGTCCTGTAAAGGAGGATAGCGTGGATTGGGACAACACCCAAAACCTTTATATTGAGGGAGATAACCTCGAAGTGCTTAAACTTCTCCAGAAGTCTTATCTGGGTAAGGTAAAGATGATTTATATTGATCCGCCTTACAATACAGGTAGTGATTCTTTCTTATATCCTGATGATTATACTATATCTTCGAATGATTACTCGATTCTGTCTGGAGATATAGATGAATTTGGTAATCGTTTTAGAAAAAATCAAAATTCTAATGGAAGATTCCATTCGGATTGGTGTTCTATGATATATAGTAGACTTCTCGTTGCAAACTCATTGTTATCCCAAGATGGTGCTATATTCATTCATATAGATGAAAATGAAGTACATAATTTACTAAAAATATGTAATGAAGTTTTTGGTGAATCAAATTTCGTCAGTTTGGTTTCTGTAAAAACTAAAGTTGGTGGTGTCTCTGGTAGTTCGGAAGGAAAAACTTTGAGAGGAACTACCGAATATGTGTGTTTATATGCAAAGGATAAAACAAATTTTGTAATGAATCCTGTATTCATAAAAACGAAATTATTTTCTCGAATTAAAAGTTATGAGGAAGAAGGTAAAAGCTGGAAGTATACCTCTATTATATCAAAATTAGAAGATAAAGTGTTAATCAAAGAAGATTCTTCTAAAGGAATGAAATATTTTGGATACAAGTCTCTAGAGACAATGTCTATAACAGCGTTTGCTGAACAAAATCATATATCTGTAGAAGATGTTTATAATAAGTATGCTAATAAAATCTTCCAAACAACAAATGCCCAGAGTAGTATACGTAAAAGTGTTATGAATGAGACTATGGGATTAGATTATCCAATGGTTGGTTGTGAATATATTCCAATAAAAGGGAAAAATGAAGGTAAGCGTATCGAAATACTCTACAAAGGAGAACAAAGAAGAATGATGATGTTCTTGTCTGATTATGTTGAACGTATCGGAGATGAGTACTATTATTTAGATCGTGTTTCAAATTTGTGGGATGATATTGATTACAACAATCTTTCAAAAGAAGGGGGGATTGAGTTTTCTAATGGTAAAAAACCAATAAAGTTAATTCAAAGAATGATAAGTCTTACCACAACTCAAGACGATATCGTTATGGACTTCTTTTCTGGATCTGCTTCTACGGGACATGCAGTTATTCAGCAGAATGCCGAAAAAGAAAAGAACCTTAAATATATTATGGTTCAAATAGAGGAGCCAATTGATGAAACCTCTCAATCTTCTAATGAACATTTTTCAACAATCTGCGAATTAGGCAAAGAACGTCTTAGAAGATCTGGAAGAAAAGTTAAGGAGCAGTTTCCTTTAATGGCGCAGAATCTCGACACCGGCTTCCGTGTCTTCCGTCTCGACGAAGGCAATTACGAAGACGTAAAGCGTTCTCCAAAGGAATTCAAGCAAGACCAGCTCGATCTGTTCCTGGACAATATCAAGGCCGACCGAAACGACCTCGACCTGCTCTTTGGATGCATGCTCGACTGGGGTGTTCAGCTCTCTCTGCCTATGACTCAGGAGGTGGTGGATGGTAAGACCATCTATATCGTGAACGAGGGCGACCTGGTGGCCTGCTTTGCCGAGAACGTATCAGAAGACGTAGTAAAAGCGATGGCAGACAAGATGCCTTTGCGTGTCATTTTCCGTGATAGCTGCTTCGCTCAGGATGCCGACAAGATAAATATCTACGAGACCTTCAAGCAGAAGCTGGATTGGAGCGACCAGGAAGTAGTGAAGAATATTAGAGTGATTTAAGCCTATGAAACTCAGATATAAACATCAACGTTTCCAAACCGAAGCGGCGCTGGCTGTGGCTAATGCCTTTACTGGTCAGCCCAAAAGCGACGGACTGAGCGACCATATCGTGGACCAGGGAGTTAATCAAGACCTTTTTGTAGTAAAAGGCTTTGGCAACAAGAACGTTATCCTCGCCCCGGAAGCCGTCTGCGAGAATGTAAGAGCTATACAGACTGAGCAAGGGCTGAAACCGGTTGAGCAGCTGCAGCAGCTGCAAGGCGTAGGTACCGCCCTCACCATCGAAATGGAGACGGGTACGGGTAAGACCTATACCTACATCAAGACCATGTATGAACTGAATGCCCGCTATGGCTGGACCAAGTTTGTGGTGGTGGTGCCAAGCATCGCCATCCGAGAAGGCGTATTGAAGAGCTTTGAGAGCATGCAGGAGCATTTTGCTCAGGAATACGGAAAGCGCGTGCAATACTTTATGTATAACTCCAAACAGCTCAGTAAGATAGATGCTTTTGCCAGCGATGCCGGTATGCACGTGATGATTATTAATACCCAGGCATTCAACGCATCTATGGATGAAGAGAAGTCAACCGATAAGATGGAGAAAGGCAAGTTGAAGAAAGCTGATAAGGCAGCCCGCATCATCTTCGAGCGCCGTGATGAGTTCGGTTCCCGCCGTCCTATCGACGTGCTTGCACAGACCCATCCTATCATGATTATCGATGAACCTCAGTCGGTATTGGGTGTGGACAAGAAGAACAAGACCCGTAAGGGTATTGCCATGTTCAAGCCGCTCTTTACCCTTCTGTATAGTGCCACCCACCGCAAGGGTGATATATATAATATGGTGTATAAGCTGGATGCCATCGATGCCTACAACCAGAAACTGGTGAAGAAGATTGAGGTGAAGGGTATCAGACAGATAGGCAGTACCGCCACCAACGGCTACGTCTATCTGGAGGAAATCGTCATCGGCAAGGGCAATCCGCAGGCTCGCATCAGCTTCGACATCAAGACGCAGACCGGTACGAAGCAGGTTAGCCGACTCGTGGATGAGCGATTCAACCTGAAGGAGCAGAGTGGCGGACTTGCCGAGTATGACAACAACTTCATCGTAGAACGCATAGACGGAAGGCAGGGCGTCGTCCGCTTCCTCAACGGTCAGACTCTGCATGAAGGCGATGCCGTGGGCAGTGTGAACGAAGACTATATCCGTCGTATTCAGATTCGTGAAACCATCCGCACCCATCTGGAGCGTGAGCGCCAGCTGTATGGTCAGCATATCAAGGTGCTCAGTCTGTTCTTCATCGACCATGTGGATAGCTACAAAGTCTATGATAGTGAGGACAGCAAGGGTAAGTTTGCCAAGATGTTTGAGGAAGAATATACCCGAGTGCTTTCAGAAATGCTGCCATCGTTTACGGATGAAGCCTATCTGCGCTATCTTTCAGACCCTCGCAATGCGGCATCCAAGGTGCATCAGGGCTACTTCTCCATGGATAAGAAGGGCAAGGCGGTGGAATCGAAGGAAAAGCAGGGAGAGAACGAAGAGCGTGCCTTCGACCTGATTATGAAGGATAAGGAACGTCTGCTTTCGCTGAACGAGCCAGTACGCTTCATTTTCTCGCACTCCGCCCTAAAGGAAGGTTGGGACAACCCAAACGTGTTCCAGATCTGCACCTTGAAGAACTCGGATAATGAGACCAAGAAGCGCCAGGAAGTGGGTCGAGGTATGCGCCTTTGCGTGAATCAGAAGGGTGAACGCCAGGATGCGGATGTATTGGGCGACCATGTGTTTGATACCAATATCCTCACCGTGATAGCCAGCGAGAGTTATGATGATTTTGCCAAGAAACTGCAGACGGAGATGGCTGAAGCCTGTGCCGACCGACCAATCATCATCACAGCCAACCTTTTCGAGGGCAGGTCTTATACAATGGCAGATGGAACCAATGGCAAGTTTGACGTCAATCAGGCAAGAGCTATCTATAATGCCCTCATCCGTAAAGATTATGTGGATGATAACGGTGCTTTGACTGCTCAGTATTTTGAGGATAAGCGCAATGACAGGCTCGACTTCGGTAAGGCTAATGATTGGAGGGAGGGCATTATTGCAGCCCTTGATACCGTCTTTGATCCTGCGGCTGTAAGACCGGAGAATGGTAGAAAGCCTAAGCTTGCCAAGTTGCAGAAGGACAATTTTGCCAAGAAGGAGTTCCAGAATCTCTGGAAGCGCATCAACCGCCGCACCTACTATCAGGTAAGCTTTGAAACTTCTGGTCTTGTGAAGAAAGCCATCGAGGAACTTGATGAAAAGTTGAGGGTTACGGAAATCCGCATCGTGGTAGAAGGCGGTTCGATGGATGAAATCAGAGACAAGGAGTCGCTTGAAGCGGGCGTGGCAATGAATCAGGGCGATGTGCGGACCATCCATGTAACGGAAGCTGTGGGCAAGGAAGTGACATACGACCTGATAGGTCAGCTGGTAACGGCTACGGGGTTGACAAGAAAGACCATCGTGGAAATCCTGAAGGGTATCAAGCCGGAAACATTTAGAATGTTCAAGATGAATCCGGAGGAATTCATCATCAAGGGTGGACTGATCATCAACGACTGCAAGGCTCTTGCCGTTATCCAGTGTATTACATACGAGAAACTGAATGATGAGTTCTCTACCGACATCTTTACGGTGGATGCTCTGCGAGGCAAGTTGGGTATCAATGCCATAGAGTCAAAGAAGTCGCTCTACGACCTCGTAGTGCTCGACAGTATGGGTGTAGAGAAGAACTTTGCTGAGTCTCTGGAGCGTCAGGATGACGTGGTGGTTTATACCAAACTGCCTCGTGGCTTCTACATCAACACGCCTATGGGCAAATACAATCCCGACTGGGCTGTGGCATTCCGTGATGGCAGCGTGAAGCATGTTTATTTTGTGGCAGAAACCAAGGGTAATGATATCCAGGGTTCACATCTGCGAGGCATCGAGGGAAGCAAGATAGCGTGTGCCCGCAAGCATTTTGCAGCCATCAGCGAGAATGGTTACATTTACGATGTTGTCAAGGATTATCAGGAATTGTATAATGCCGTGACGAAATAGCTGTGGAAATGGTAATAGAATTACCTACCCATCCATAAAAGTCGAGGAGAGGAAGTGTAGTGCTAAAAATGCTCACTTTCTCTCTTTTTTTCTTTTATTTTGTAGTAAAATAAAATAAAATATTAATCTTTCTGAAAAACACTCACGCATATTATTCGTAGGTGTGACCTGCGTTTTACTAATTCAATTATTAGTTGTAAATTCGCATAAATTTACATTAAAATGTTGAATGTAGGAGAACATAGAAGAGTGTTAATGCGTGAAAATTTAGCTCAGCTAGATGATCGGATTGATTGGATACAAGAAGAGTGCATCATCTTGTATCTCAACTCTTTTATAGGTGAGAAAGGTGAACAGATATCAGCATATCAGTTTTCTAAAATCACTAATATCAGGCTTTCTACAGTAACCGGAATACTGAGTAGAAAAGTAAGGTTCCGATCTTATCAGCAGCGAAGATGGTGCTGTTGTATCCTATATTATTGGGATAGAATCGTTGATGAACTGATCAAACGACATACGGCGGAAAGTAAGAAGTTTGACAAGAGTCAGTTTGAGAAGAATTTCAATGAAGCCTTTTCGCAGTGGATTACTTTTGCGAAAGACTTGAAGCAACTTAACAAATTGGAAGCACATATAGCAAAATACCAAAAGCTTTTTGTGCCTAAAAATAAATAATGAATAACAATAACATTTATCTAAAAAAATCAACATGAAACGAACTAATACACTTACCTAGGGAAGACTTGTCTGCCGGCATCGAGGATGCCACCCTAAGAAGCTCTCCTTGGCTATTCTAGTCTAGCCCTCCGCGTACCAATTAGAGGACCATATCAAGTTTTAGTAATAATTTAAACTACTTAAGATATGGATAGAATATCATTTTTTAGAATTATCCGTTTTTTGTGTAAAAACGGTGGTGTTTGCTTGTACAAGAATGTTGTGTATGTACAGTCTAATAGCAAATATATAGAGAATAATTACGAGAATTCTGATGAAGACACAAAACCACATACTGATGAGTAGAAATTTCCATTTTGCAGGTTCCGTAACCTATATAGAGAACTATTATGAGAGTCATGAACATCAACATAAGGATTCCGATGATTCTTCTGAAATGAAGAATGATACCGATGAAGTTGTTTTTGAACAGAGTGTTAAGGTGAAGTGTGCTTCATCTTCTGCGGGAAGAAGTGCCGAGAATCTCTTTTCTACTCCTGAGGGTGGAAAAGATGTGGGGCTTACCGGGAAGATGGCGGATGCTTTTGTGAAATATCTCAAGCTGCATCATATTTCGGACAGTCAGCTTTCCACTTCCGATGGTTTGTTGAACAAGAGTGTGGTGGCGTTTTTCCTGCGTTGGTCTAATCAGGGCTATGTGAGTGCTGGTGTTCCTAATGGCTCATCCATCACTCGTTTTCTGCACGATGATTGTCATCTGGAACTGGGTGTTACCCAAAAGTCGTATGGCAATTATATCAGAAAGAAGATCAATGACGGGAATATAGATTATGAGGTAGAGGGTTTTGTGGAGGATTTCGCAAAGTCTCACAATATATAGAATCTTGCGCCGAATGATAGACTTCATTTGACGTAAAGAAAATAATTATATCTCTGTAAGATATTGATATAGAGGGGCAAGACAATGGTTCTGCCCCTTTCTTGTTTCCGCCGAATTCAATTTGGCGCATTCGGCGGAAAAGGCGTAACGGAGTATTCTTTCTACTTTTGCCCCAGATTTCAGAACGATACCGGTTCTGAGGTCTGGGGCTTTTGCGTTTTCTATCGCCAGGATGCTGGGATAGGTTTCCTGCCATGTTGTAAGTGGCGCAGCGTATCAGCCCATCGGTCTTTGACAAGGTTGATACATTTTTTTATTGTGGAAACTTTTAGTGTTTTTTTTACGAAGGTATCCATCGGGTACCTTTTATATATTTACTTAATTTTTTTTGCTTATGATGAATTCAAAAATTCAGAAGGCAGAGGATGGCAAGAATGCCGGCTCTGCTAAGAAGAGTGTGCAGACTGGTAAGAAGGTGGTCGACAAGAAGGAAGCCAATAAGAAACAGGCTGCACAGGTTGCTGTTTTTGAGAATCCGGAGTTCGGAACGGTTCGCACCGCTACTGATGAGAAGGGCGATCCTTGGTTCTGTGCAAAGGATTTGTGTGATGTGCTGGGATATAAGAAAGCGTGTGACTCTGTAAAACAGCATGTTAGGTGTGATGACACCATAAAACGTGGTGTATGGGTAGAGGTGGGCATGAAGAAGGATGGAACTCCTGCCAAACGTTTAACGCAGATGATCTTCGTCAACGAGAGCGGCTTCTATGCCCTGGTGCTCGGTTCGAAACTGGCTGCGGCGGTGAAGTTCAAGGATTGGGTTACCTCGGTGGTGCTGCCGCAGATTCGCAAGACGGGCGGTTATATCCCGGTGAAGGAGGGGGAGAGCGAGGAGGAGACGATTCGCAATGCCGAGGAGATTCTCCGTGCCACCCTGAAGAAGAAGGAGATGCTGCTGGAGCAGCAGAGAAGGCTGATCGAGGAGCAGGATGTGGAAATCCGAAGACTGAACGGCGTGGTGGATGAGCAGGTGGTGAATATCGCCCGAAAGGGTGAGAACATCATTCATCTGGAGCACCAGGTGGATGGGCTGATGCCGAAGGCGATCTACAGTGACAATGTGCTGGATTCCGTTTCGTGCTTCACTACTACCCAGGTGGCGAAGGAGTTGGGGGTTACGGCGCAGGAGCTGAACCGCTCGCTGTGCGCCCTGCATATCCAGTACTACCAGAGCGGGCAGTACATGCTCTATGCGGAGTATGCGCACATGGGACTGGCGAAGAGCCGCACCCGATACAATGCCTTCCTGGATCCGAAATGCGATGGCAGAAAGGAGAAGATGGGCAAGGCGGTTACGCATACCTATCTGGTATGGACCGAGAAGGGCAGGAAGTTTATCCATGATCTGGCCCACAGATTCTGGGAGCTTGCTGAACTGTATGAGGTGAAGAATTTGGGATAATCTTAAAAATGGAAATATGGCGATAAAGCAACAGGTAATGGCTTTAAATCCGGCACGCAAGGGCAATATGGGAAGATTGAATTCTTCCCAGCCCTTGTATGTCTATGACACCCTGATAGCACAGCCGTGGCTGAGGGGTGTGATTGCGCAGATACGTGGGGAGAAGGCGATTCCCGGCGTAGATGCTGGTGATGAAAAGGCGGTGAAGAAGGCACGCGAGGGGCTGAAAAGACAGCTGCCTATCCGTGCCATTCATTATTCTAAGTTCAGGAATAATCACCGCTCTAGTGAAGATGCGGTGCCTGAAAGCTTCCTTTTTCAGACTACCATCGATGTGGATGATGTGGATTATGTGGATGCAGCTCTGGAGAAGGCTCGTGAGCTGAACTGCAGTAACACGATATGGAAGGGGAAACTGCTGCATCTGGAGTATTCGGCTAGAAAGAAGCTGCATATCGATATCCGTATGCCGATGGGTATGACGATAGAGGAGACGCAGAAGGCGTATTGCGAGGCGGCTGGGATTCCCTACGACAAGAGCTG
>ENA-UPWO01000754-UPWO01000754.1-human-gut-metagenome-genome-assembly--contig:-NODE-754-length-17310-cov-152.810538_pt1 | contig 17310 bp, 10 predicted proteins | sample MGYA00250056_ERZ773388 | MGnify/ENA primary metagenome ERZ773388 (study PRJEB29103, sample SAMN06112004) | human gut metagenome | biome: human gut; feature: ankylosing spondylitis patient; material...
GCGGCAAGGAAATTATCAAGGTAGGTATGAGCTTCAATATCAAAGAAGACAACACCATCGTGTTCGATTGGAAATCATCAGAAAATTAGATGACAAAAAAAGCGTGCAGGCGACTATGATGTGGCTTGCACGCTTTTTCCTTTTATATTTATCCTACAGCCACGCTGCTCTTGATAGTTCAGTAAACTTCCTTCCAATCAACCAGTCCTTTACCAGAATCATCCAGTTCTATAGCAATAGCTATTACCTTGCGCTTATCCGCCTTGAATGGTTCGGCATATTGTCTAGCCTTAATTTGCTCCGCTGCCGCATCAATGCCTCCATTGTTGCTCAGCTTCAGTTCCAGAACGTAGATGAAGTTATTGGTTTCCAACACCATATCTATCCTACCAGTAGAAATCATCTTCTCAACTTCCACCCTGCAGCCGATAGCATTGAAGATGGTACTCAAGATAAGACGGTACCTCTCTTCCATATCCATGCAGGCAAGTTTCTTATTGCTGTATGGCACATCCGCAATAAGCGCCTTCAGACATTTCATGGCTTCAGGCAAATCGCCAATTTTTAGAGAATACAGCAACATATTCTGTGTAGATATCACTATCGCATTTGATTTCAGCGTCAAGGCTGGCAAGACTATCTTGTATAGAGCCTTGCGTACTTCATAGTTTGGAATGCCCAGCAAATAAATTCCTTCCATATATCCCTTTATCGTGAGATAACCAGACTGATAGAGGAAAAGTTCAGCTCCACCACCTGTCACATCAGAAGTCTCCAAGGTATCGCTGTCTATCGGACATTTCTCGAAATCCTTCAATCTAATTTCCATATCATCTACAAACTTAGGAAGCAAAGAGGTTGCTCCAGATGAAGCCCAGTAATTCTTTAGACTGGAGTCAGCGAGGGCATTGATAAGACTGAATGGATTGAATATATCAACCATATTTTCATGACTGAAATGATAACCATCGTAGAATGCCGTCAACTGTACCACGGCTTCATCAAAAGTCCATCCTTTCTTTGTTGCCAACCTGTTAATCTCCGATTTAAAATCTGAGAGGAGTTCATCTTTCGTGATACCGCAAAGAGCTGCATACTCAGAATCAAAGCTGATATTACTCAAATTGTTGAGTACAGAGAAAAGAGAAATCTGTGTAAACTTGGTAATACCGGTAATGAAAACAAACTTCTCGTATTTATCATCAGCTTTGAGAATGGCAAAAACCTCTCTATAGATATCCGTACATGCTTCATGATGTGGAGTCTTCCAGGAATGCTGCAATGGAGAGTCGTATTCATCGATGAGGATGGCAACCTGTTGCCCAGTTTGCTCATATGACGTTTGGATAATGCCGTCAAACCGGTCGGCAAGTTTGGCGGTGGGCTTAGGTGTAATGTCATATTCCTTCTCTAATCTGTCGAAAGTGATGTCGAGATAAGAGCGTAAAGTTTCCGGCTCTGCGCCAGCACGACTCATATCGAGCCTGATGACAGGTCGCTTCACCCATTCCTTCTCCATCTGCATAATCTTCAACCCTTCGAAGAGTTCCTTCTTACCCAGAAAGTAGGCTTCGAGCGTATCTACCAACAGAGATTTACCAAAGCGGCGTGGGCGGCTCAGGTAATTATACGTTTTATTTCTATTGGCAAGTTGCCAGATAATATCTGTCTTGTCAACATAAAGATATCCACCCTTTCTGATTTTTTCAAAAGACTGGATGCCTACAGGTAATTTTCTATCGTTCATATCTAATATAATTGCTTGTCTAATTACAAAAAACAAAATTATCGTGACTTGCTAAGTTCACCTATATATGCCCCTTGCATATCAGGTACTTGCCATACGTATATTTCATTTCTACTACCATACTTCTACCCCTATAGGTTCTTTACCAGTACGTTCCAGACAACTTTTGCGAACCAAGTTCTCCAGTTTCTCCACCATTTTACGTTTGTTTTCCTTAGAAGCATTCCAACGGCGTAGAGCCTCTTCTCTTGTTAATTTTGTTGTATCCATATCTTCTTCCTCCTATTTATTCTAGTTCAACATTCAGCCGCCAAAGTTACGCTTTTTTCTCGAAACCACCAAGCAATTAACAAGAAATCTGCAAGTTATCAGCAAATAACCACGAAACCAGCACTTCAATAATCCTATCCACCTTTAGCAAGGCGGTCCCATCCCGCAAAATATGGCGAAGACCTTTGATGGTCCGCCAACCTTAGAGCGTAGCGGTTCCGAGCGACGAGGAGGAGCGGTTTCCTCCCTCTTCCCTGAGGGTGAGAGGGTCGGGGTGAGAGGTGGAGCCCTCTTTAATGGTAAAGAGGGACGGGGTGATTTTCGAAAAAACCTATTCCCCTTACGCATATTTGTGCAAATTACACTTATAATCATGTGCTTTATGATGTGTGTGCGCAAACAGATTGCATGAATGTGCAAACGTTTGCACAAATAAATAGAACCTTTTTGAGAAATTTTCTTGCTTACTATAGAAAATCCTCATATATTTGCAGCCGAAAAAAGATACCAACTAGCGAACGAAGGCTAAGTTTAATATAAACGGAACCAATATATAAAAGTAAAGATATGATGAAGCAAACATTCATAAAATCAGCGATGTTGCTGCTGCTGATCCTTTCAACGGCAACGACGCGAGCGCAGGAGGTCGCTCTGAAGACCAACTTACTGGGATGGGCTTCCACATCTGCCAACGCCGGCATCGAAATCGGCACGGGCAAGAAAACAACCTTCCAACTCTTCGGCACCCTGAACCCCTGGAAGTTCTCGGGCGACAAGAAGATGAGATTCTGGAATGTTATGCCAGAATACAGATGGTACACCTGCCAGAAGTTTGGAGGCCATTTCTTCGGAATCCATGCCCTAGGCGGTGAATACAACATTAAAAACATTGACATGCCCTTCGGCATCCTGCCGAAAACTCTGGAGGGCAGGCACTATGAAGGCTGGTATGTTGGTGGAGGCCTCACCTACGGCTATCAGTGGTTACTCAATAAGCACCTCAATTTCGAAGGCTCTATCGGTTTGGGATATGCCTACAGTCCTTACAAGCTTTACGGACGATGCGAAAAATGTCTCGACAAAGACCACCGCAACTATGTGGGCCCTACAAAAGCCGCACTATCTCTCATATACGTGTTCTAAGAATATAACTTAACAGTAGTTTTAAACTGACAATATAAACACGTAATAACTAGACAGAATACAAAAAAATTTAGGGAAATCATAATATGGATAAAATGAAGCTTTATGCGGTCATTTCGCCTCTCTGCATACTCTTTTCTCAGGGCATCATGCCTGCTCAGGCTCAACAGCTGGCAGGGGGCAAGATTCAGGTAGACAGCGTTTCAGCACGCAAGAACGGCAACCGGATGGACGTTGCCTTCCGTATGAACCTGAACGATTTGAAGATGAAATCAGAGCAGCAGATGGTTTTCACACCGGTAATGGTAGGAACTGATTCTATCGCTCTCAACCCTATCATCATCCAGGGTAGAAACCAGGCTGTAAGATACCGCCGACTTGCCGACAGCAAGAAGAATCCGCAGGCACAGGTTCTTACCCGCAAGAACAAGACCAATCAGCAGTTTTACTTCGCCCAGTCTGTTCCTTATCAGAAATGGATGAAGAAGTTCAAACTCTCGGTGAAAGAAGATCTCTGCGGATGCGGCAACCTGATAGAACAGGACAATACGCCGATTGCGGATATCGACCGTACACCTAAGATTACGAAGGATTTCTTCGTGCAGCCGAAGGCGGAAGCCAAGAAGGTGAGAGCCGAAAAGGGTGAAGCTTATCTCAGCTTCAAGCTCAACAAGAGTAATATTCTTGCCAACTTCCGTGAGAATGCTACTGAGCTGAAGAAGATTACTTCCACCATCGACCTGGTGAAGAACGACAAGAACGTTGAAATCACAGATATTGATATCCACGGTTTTGCTTCGCCTGATGGTTCGTATGCCAACAACAAGCGCCTTGCCAACGAGCGTGCAGCTGCCCTCCGCAACTATGTGAGCAGCCTCTACACCTTAAACAGCAAGCTCTTTACCTATCAGGCTACACCGGAAGACTGGGAAGGATTCAAGAAGAAGATTCAGGCTAGCAATCTGGCTGATAAGGAAGCAATTCTCGAGATAGCTAACTCCTCGCTGGCTCCCGACGATAAGGACCTGAAGATCAGAAAGCTCCATCCGGCAAGTTACCGCTACATCCTGGATCAAATCTATCCTCGTCTCCGTCATAGCGACTATACGGTAACCTACACGGTTCGTCCGTTCAGCATCGAAGAGGCAAAGGAGATATTGAAGACCAAGCCTCAGCAGCTTTCTCTGCAGGAGATGTTCCTGGTGGCACAGACTTACGAGCCGGGTTCGCCAGAGTTTAACGAGGTATTCGACATTGCAGTCCGTCTCTTCCCAGATGATGAGGCTGCGAATCTCAATGCCGCCTGCACCGATTTACAGAAAGGTGATCTTACTTCTGCCGAAAAGCATCTTGCCAAGGCAGGCAACTCGAAAGAGGCAGAGCGTGTAAGAGATGTCTTCAAGCAGATAAAGGAATTGGAATAACAGAAAATTAGAGAATAACGATTATAAACAAGCTTAACTTTTAAGATTATGAAGATTAAACATTTATTTGGCTTGGCTGTCATCGCAGCTATGACAGCAAGCTGTTCAAGCAATGAGGACCTGGGAACCGCAGGTCCAGGTACTGGTACTAACGAAGCTGGTGTTGGTTATGCAACTTTCACCATTAACTTGCCTTCTACAAACGGCACTCGTGCAGATAATCCTACCTATGAGCAAGGTACTCTTGATGAGTATGATGTAAATGACGTTACTTTACTTATCTTCAAGAAGGCTGGTAAATCTGAAGACGAATACACATTCGTAGAAAAAGCTGGATTGGGTAATATGGCTCCTTGGAAGGATGAAAACAATAGTGGTGGTATTACTGCGTCTGCTACTATTACTGCAAAATTAAGTAAAGTTGCACTTACAAGTGAAGGTTCAACAAGTGACTATTATGCTTTAGCTATTCTTAATAATAAGAATTCAAAAGGTGAAGATAAGATAACTTTACCTACTGAACCAACTACTGAATCAACTACTCCACCCGTAACGTACGGTAGCTGGAATGCAGCTAGTAACGCCGATGAAACAAAATTTAAAGATAACACAAAGGGTTTCTATATGGCAAATGCACCTGTATATATCAAAGATGGAGAACCAACTACTCTTGTAAATATTGATAAGGTATATGCAACAAAGCAGAAAGCAGAAACCAATGCGGCTACAACTATTCATGTAGAGCGCGGTTTGGCTAAGGTGACAGTTGCTTCGGACGATTTCACTAAAACTTTTAACCCATCTGGTACAAATTATAACAACGATGAAGTTAAGATTACTGCTTGGAACTTGGATGTTACTAACAAGAGTACATTCCCAATCCATAAGACTGCAGGTTTGAAGAATACAAATTTCTCTACCATTTGGACACCATCTACTGCTGCAGTTTCAACAGGTGCTTCAGTTGCTCGATTTGTGGATGAAGCTAACCCCTTCAAGCGTGTACATTGGGGTATTGACCCTAATTATGATATTAATTTAAGTAAGGTGTCAGATTGTGAGGGGAAATTTACTATACTTCCTGCAGATGCAACAATCGATGGTGCAGCAGACAAGCCTCAGTATTGTCTTGAAAATACTTTCGACATCAACCACATGAAGCAGGGACAGACAACACGTGTTGTATTCAAGGCTAAGTATAAACCTAAAGGATTCGGTGATGACGAAACGTTCTATAAGATAGGTAATAATACAGATCTTTGGAGCAAGACAACTTTGGAGGAGCAGATTAAGGCTAAAGCTCAAGAAGTTCTGGGTAAAGAAAGTGAAACTAATAAGATTGAAGTTAAGCTTGATGCAGCTGAGAACAATATCGAGAAAACCGCTGGCACCAAGATTTTGACAGTAGAAAACGTACAGCATAATAGTGCTAACGTAGCACCAGAAGAGATTAAGACTATCAATGAAAAGCTTGGTTTGAAAGCTGCAACAGAATCAGACCCTATCGTTGGTATCGCGACTTATGCTTCAGGTGAGTCTTACTATATCGCCCGAATCAAGCACTTCGGTGCTTTGACACCTTGGGAAGAGGGTCAAGAAACTTATGGAATAAATAACGAAGAAAATAACACTAAGTATCTCGGCCGTTATGGTGTACTCCGTAACAACTGGTATGAGTTGACTGTAAATAGCGTCAGTGGTCCTGGTACACCAGATGTTCCAACCATCAAGCCAGACGAACCAGATGATGAGAGCTACAAGTACATCAGCGTCAGCGTAAAGATCCTTTCTTGGGCTAAGCGCTCTCAGAAGATCGATTTGTAATCCATTTCACATTATTATATATAGCTCAGCCGCTCTAGCGCTAAGGAGCGGCTGGCTATATCGGAAGAATAAGAATCAATTTATACACTTTACTTTTTCATAAAACAGATAAGCATCATGGCAAACAAGAAGTTTAACAGTTGGATCAAGAATATATGCATGGGATGGGGATTCATCATGGCGGGCAGTATGCTCAGCAGCTGCAACGACTTGATGCACGACGACCTGCCTCCTTGTGACATGGGTGTTGACTTGCAGTTCAAGTACGACTACAACGTGCAGCGTGCCGACATGTTCAAAGATCATGTGGGCGGACTCAGCGTATTCGTATACGACGAGCAGGGCAACTTCATTGCTCGCCATGATGCTTATAACGATGCGACATCACAGCCGCTCAAGGACCCTAACTATGCCATGCGAATCAATCTGGAACCGGGCAAATACCGATTCGCAACCTTCGCCTTCCAAAAGAAATACGAAGATGCTCTCGCGCAGCCAGGTGCCAAATTCCAGATAGCTCTGCCACAGCAGGGTGATAACATCACAGCCCTCCATGCACGACTCGACCGCGAACAGGGCAAGGTGAACAACCAGAGCCAACCGCTCGATACACTCTGGCAAGGACTCAGCAACGAACTGGTTGAAGTAAAAGACCTGCAGGTTACACGCCATACCATCGGTCTGGTTCGTGATACCAAGCAGCTCACCATCAGCCTGCATCAGACCGACGAGCCTGCCAACATCAATGCCGATGACTTCAGTTATCAGATAACCAATGCCAACGGCGATATCAGTTACGACAACTCTCTCCTCCCCGACGAGGAGTTGACATATACCCCATACTACACCTGGACCACTGAGTTTAAGGATACCGAGGGCAATGTAAAGGAGCGCACCGCTCATGCCGCCCTCATGTTCTCCCGACTCATCTGGCATCCGGCAGCAGAAAACGACAAGAACGCCATCCTCACCATCACGAACAAGACTACTGGCGAAGAGGTGGCACGCATCAATCTTGCTGACTGTCTGGCACAAGGCCGTGGTGCCTTCGAAGCCCGCCATTATTCAGAGCAGGAATTCCTGGACCGTGAGTACGACTACAAGCTCGACTTCTTCCTCCAGGGCAACCAGTGGAAGTATGCGACGCTCAGAATCTCCATTCTGGATTGGGTCAAGCGCATCCAGCGTGTCGATTTCTAACCGTTTCAGGTGTCAGAGCCCCTTCCGGGCATTTAGCTCATAAGAGTATTTGACTTTAAAAATTGGAAACAATGAAAATACGAGATTTCATTTTAAGTTTAGTTAGTTGGTTTATATTGTTGGTTACAGTAAGTTGCTCTGACGAACTTGGAGGCGAGCGCGCTCCCATTTCGTCAGAAAGCAACTTGCATGTACTCGTGCCAACCGTGCTCAGCAGCCGCGGCACCAATCCCGACGATGCTTCCGGCCTTCCTACCTATAATGCCACGGTAGATGAATGCCAGATCAACGACCTGACCCTCTATGCTTTCCCTGTCCCTACAGGAAATGGAAATGATGGCAAGCTCCTGGTAGAGACGCTCCCTGCCCCACTGGCTACAATGATGGCAGAGCCGAATGTAGCTAACTATCAGCTCAATATCGAGCCGGGCACTTACCATATCTATGTAGTTGCCAATATGAACAAGGTGTTGAGTGGTCAAACTATCAAAACAGAAGATGATCTCAAAAAAATAGTACTCGATTACAGACCTACAAGTACAACAGGTATGCCTGTATGCACCAATATCCCGATGATTTATGAGCCTGAGAAGGATGCCGCAGGCAATCTCGCTGAAATCGTGATTACAGCAGCGGGTGATAAATATACAGAGGTGGCAGCTAACCTGAAGTTTACATGCGTAAAGGTAAAGCTCAACCTCATTATGGACCCAACTGCGAGCGATAATCTTTATGACAAGAGCTATAGCATAACAGATATTGTTGCACAGAAGCTTACTCCTTCTACCCATTTATTATGGGATGGTAAGTTTACCCAGAAAGAGTCAGATGTTACTTCAGTATATGCTACAGGTATTGAGAACACCATTTACCCTAGTTTATCTACTGGCGAAGCTAGCACAGGGCGTTATTATCAGAATGGAGAATATACCATCGATGAAAACAATGCTAACGAAAACAATAAGGATGTGGTATCTATTACAGATAGAACCAACAAGGGTAAAGATGCCCCTACGAACTTAAAGCAGTGGCTTTTTCAAGGTACTTACTATCTGCCAGAGCGTTATATCTCAAAGGCAGATGAACAGTCTGTATTGAAGATTAACGGTATAGTTAATAACAGCAACAAGAATCAATATACCATCAAGCTGGGACATAAGCAGAACGCATCAGATCTGCCTACATTCCCTCGCGGTACCTACTATGAGATTACCGGCAAGATCAAGAGTCTGGGAAACATGACCCTCGACTGTAATGTGAGCGTACAGGACTGGACTCCTGTAACGATAGAAGCCGACTTCAACCATACTAGATTGTGGGTAAGCAAGGCGGAGGCGAGCGTAACATCTACCACGGCAGACTCCATCGACTATAAGTCGAACGTAATGCTGAGAGAGGCAGATTTCGGTTGCGATGAAAAGGTTGGTGAGAAAGATGTGATTGTGACCAAGCTAGATGCAGTGAAAAATAGAATCACATTCAACATCAACAAGGACATTCTGTTCTCCGAATATAAAGGAAAATACAAGGGTACGGCAAAGGTTTGGATTAAGGCTGGTAACATCAAGAAGTATCTCAATGTAGCCTATGATGCCTCTCCTTATTTTGAGGTAAATCCACAGGAAGTAACCATCTATTGGGGTAGCGACAACAATACCAAAGTGGTACAGTTTAAGACCAACCTCGGCGGTTTGGCTTTCACCAATAACGTAACCTCTTCCACCAAAGGTAAATCAACCATTCAGGCATCTTGCGATAATCCTGATACTCCAGAAGGAACCTTCAAGATTGAGGCAACCAGTGACCCTGTTACCACGACAGTACATTACCTCACTGTGCAGCCAAAGGAATCTCCAGAAGGCTTCAACTTTGTCAAGCAAATCAAGGTAACGGTAAAGCCTGCCGTAGGTAACTATCGTATCAACTTCCGTGCCATCAACGACCGCGCACATTATACAGGAGGTGAAAGTAATGGAACTGATAATTATAAGGGTACACCTGAAGAAAAAAAGGAAGAGACTTATAATGGAAATATAGGAAATACCAACTGGGCAGATGGATGGTTAGACCTTTCGGATGATAATGACAAGCAAATTTACATACCTCAAACAGACAGGCATCGTATCTATGTCTATACCCAGATTGGTGAAACAGATAAAGCTGTAGCCAACTCTCCTGCTTGGAAATTTTCAGATAACTGGCCTGGTGATCAAATGGTTGCGGATAATACGAATGTGGGGTGGTATTACAAGGACTTCCCCAAGGATGCCCAGTCGAAATCTACAGAATTTGGCGCTACGGGAACAAGACCCCTCAAGCCTGGTGAAACATTGATTATGTTCAGTAACAATACCAATACGAATTGGGGTTTTACGCTTCATCGTTGCCCTCACCACTTGGAGCCGGGTATTCCTCTCTTCGACTATGAGGATAAAGAGGGTTGGATAGTCTATGATCCTACATCAGATCCTACTTGGAACATATATGATGACATGCCAACTATTGAGAACATCAACTTTACCATTTACACCAAATTCCAGACTTATGGATGGTTTAATGTATATGGTGCCGCTAATGGCAAAAATAATGATAACAATAATACAGAGCGCGAGTCTTTTACCATCTATGATACAGCGGGTAAAAGTTGGAAATGCACCAACTTGAATAATGGTTGGTATAAGACTGTGATTACCCTCAAGGCTGTTAAGGGAGACCACGAGAAGGCCATCAGAATCAAAAAAGACAATGGAGAAAGCGTCCTGCTATTCAATGGCAACAGCTATGAGAAGTATCATGACACAGGCTTTTACGATGGCACTTCTTGGCGCGCTGGCAAGCCATCTGGTGTGGATTAAATAAGATTAGAATCAGATTTGAACACTGTTATAAATCAGTTTAAGCAATGAAGAAGATCAAACATTTAATGATATGGATAGGATTGCTCCTCAGCCTTGTTTCCTGCAAGGATACGATGGAGGCTATCGGACTCGGCGGGGATGAAATCCCTGCCGAGGGACTTGTCTTGAACCTTCAATTGACCAACTTCACCAAGCAACAGATTGGTACAAGAGCGGGGGGCTCGGAGACAGTCAAATCGCTCTGGGCTGTGTTCTATGGAGACAATAACGAATACTTAGACAAGGCAGATTGCTTTTCTACCTTATCACCACCGCAGTCTGATGGCAGCTACAAGGTAAAGATAACCAATGTACCTGCTGGTACCAAGAATGTACATCTTGTAGCCAATGCCAGCGACATGACAGTGAGCGAGGCACAAGACTTGCAGTCTCTCACTGCTGCAAAGGAGAGAGACCCTCAGCTTGATGCCCCTATCTGCTGGGGTGAAATTTCTATAGATAAACTTTTGGAAGCTAATCCTTCTGTGACGATGTTGCGCCAATGCGCCAAGATTAGTTTGGAGATAGACAATAGCATCCAGAGTAATTTCACCAATGCAGGCTTGTACGTCTATAACATGGCAACCAAGGCAGCCATAGCTCCTGCCAATTATAATACCGAGCAAAAAACCGATGACTTGGCGGAATCTACCGTTCTCAGAACGGAAGACAACCCATTGGGCGGCGGTACCGAAACCACCGTGGCAGTAAATGAAACTTCTGCAGGCAAGGCAATGGTGATTATCAAGGCGAATTATAAGGATAGTGAAGGACATGATAGAGAAGGATATTATAAGGTGGCACTCTACAAGAATGACAAAAAGGCCCAATATGCCTTGCTCCGCAACCACCATTATACCATCAAGGTAACCAAGGTAAACGACTATGGCTTCTCTACGCTTGATGAGGCTAAAAAGAGTCTGCCAGAGAATAGATTGGAAGTAGAGGTGGTGGACGATAACCCAGAAATCACCCAAATGATAGCTTGCAAAGACTATGAACTGGGAGTGAGCGATTATCAGGAGATAAATGCAAACACAACAGAGGCTACCGTAACCATTGTTACTACCTTGCCAAAGGCAACGAGTAGTGATGGTAAGCTATATGGTGTCAAGATAAATAAGCCTCGGATGATAACCGATTGGCAGCAAGAGACCGTGAATGATATACAAGAGACAGTCAACTCTTCTAAAGGTAAGAAATATACCTTGAAGCTTACGCTTGCAAAGAATGACCAATCAGAGGATCCACGTACAGGAACCATCACCGTTACTTCTGGCGACCTTTCTCTTGATATAACCATCAAGCAGGCTGGTTTCGACTTTAGAAAAGATGATTCTGAGAGACGCGTTACCATGCAGTATAATAACTCCACCGTAGCTGACAACTATTTCAGCTGGTTGGACACTGATGTGCAAGGCATCACTCCTACAGATATGCAAGGGGCTGTGAGAAATGATGGTTTGCATTTCTGCGTGGGAACAGCAAATATCACGTATCTTATCCCTTATCTAGATGGAGATTATAAGATTAACAAAGATAGTAGAATCAAAGTGGAAAAAGATAATGGCAAATGGAAGGTAAGCCTTACCAATACTACGGCAAACAATGATTTGTGGAAGTCTTCATTTACCATCATCAACAAGGCTGGCATCAAGATCACCTATCCTGTTTATCATACTGGTATCTTCCATAAGATAGATGATACTGATTATCAGCTGACAGAAAACGGGGATAACACGAAGGTGAAGGGCTGGTTCTATTATGGTGTGGTAAAGGTACAGGGAAAGAAGGCCGATGGAACCACCACTACCTATTATATGTTAGACCGCAACCTAGGTGCATCCAACAATGGTTACTATGCCCCAGATGTGGTGGCACTGGAAAATAACAAGAAAGCCATTGGTGGCTATTTCTGTATCTCTAAAAAACAGAACACCAGCGATGCCAATCAGGATCTCTCCAGCGCCTTGGCACCAGAAGGCTATACCATTCCAACTGATGCCGTGTTCGAAGAGTTAGTTAATGCTGGCAATCTGGAGGTGGTACCACAGTCCACATCGTTAGGAGAAACTTACAACTGCGTGCGTATCAAGACGGTGGATTCCGAGTTGCCGTACATCTATCTGCCTATGGGTGGATTCTTGGAGGGCGAGAGCCATAAGAACCCTATCCATGTAAATCTCTGGACCAAGACTTTGCTGTCAGGTACGCAGGGCTTCAGTACCACCAGTCATGAATATGGTTTCTGGTATAGATACTTTGATGTTTACAACAAGAGGATAGGATTATCCAATATGAGATTCGTGAGTGGTAGCAACGGCATGAACAATGGCCGCTACAAGGGGATGCCAATACGCCTGATTCTGTCAGATAAGTGATAAATATAATAACATCTTTTACTTATATATAAATATAGTTTAAAAACAGCAGTTTTACAAAGAAGGGTTGGATTTTCGTGAGAAAGTCCAGCCCTTCTTTTTGTCTGGATACTCCCAACAAGGAGTCAAGACGGCACAGAGAGGTTATTATGCTAGTACTGACGTGGTAAAGGCGCTTCCATCGCTTATTGAGGGTGAATGAGAGCAAGAAAACGAATGAATGAGAGCAAGAAGAGGGGTAAAACAAGGATTTTAACCTACTAAAACAGTTCTTTCAACTAAGAAAAGAAACATTTATACCTAGATAAAATCTCCGTTCATAGACGTTGAATGTCCGTTCAGCGTCGCTGAACCGCCATTCACCGACGCTGAACCGCGGTTCAACGTCGATGAACGGAGATTTCAATAGGGTTAAAGAACATTTTATCCTATAATCAACCAAGACTTTTCCCGAGATTAACCCATTATTAATACAGCAAGAAGGAAGAAAGGAGATAAGAGGAAGCCTGAAAAGAAATAAAAAGATGTTTTTAATTTGGTGGTTTCACCATTTATTCGTATCTTTGCCAACAAAGAGAATATCACTTAAAAGAAAGGCGAGCAATTATGGCAAGAAAACTATATCCGATAGGATTACAAACTTTCGAACGAATCCGAGTAGAGGATAAGTTCTACATTGACAAGACGGAATATGTATATCGTATGGCACATACTGATGGTACTTATTTCTTCCTGAGCCGTCCACGCCGTTTCGGAAAGTCGCTGTTGCTAACTACCATGCAGAGCTATTTTGAAGGAAAGAAGGATCTTTTCAAAGGACTCGCCATCGAAAAGCTAGAAAAGGATTGGATAAGCTATCCGGTGCTGCATTTCGATATGAGCATGGGCAAACACATGGAGATAGCCCAGCTGGAAAGATATTTCGACCAGCAACTTGCAGAACAAGAGCAGAAATGGGGCATTACGAATCCGGCTGTTGATGCCAACGTCCGCCTCATCTCACTTATCCAGACTGCCTATAGGGAAACGGGCAAGCAAGTGGTAATACTGATTGACGAATATGATGCCCCTTTGCTTGATGTGGTGCACGAGGATGAAAAACTGGAAGAACTTCGCAACGCCATGCGCAATTTCTACAGTCCGCTAAAAGGATGCGAGAAATTGCTCCGCTTCGTATTCCTAACAGGCATCACCAAATTCTCTCAGCTCAGCATCTTCAGCGAATTGAACAACATCACCAATATCAGTATGGACGAGCCGTATGCCGGCATTTGCGGAATTACGGAAGATGAACTGGTGAACGGAATGCGGGATGACATAGAGGCACTTGCAGAAAAATTAAACCTGTCGTATGAGCAGACGTTAGCTAAGTTAAAGGATAATTATGACGGCTATCATTTCACATGGCCTTCTCCTGACGTTTATAATCCGTTCAGCTTATTAACCTGCTTTGCCAAGCAGAAGATTGATTCCTACTGGTTTGGTTCCGGCACTCCTACTTATCTGATTAATATGATGCGCAATTTCAACTTTCTGCCAGCGAACCTGGGCGAGAGTATGGAAGCCGGAAAGGATGACTTTGATGCTGCCACGGAAACCATGACCACCATCATGCCGCTGCTCTATCAGAGTGGTTACATCACCATCAAGGATTACGATGAAGAAACGGAACTCTATACCCTAGCCATTCCTAACAAGGAAATAAGAGTTGGATTGTACAGAAGTTTGTTGCCTAATTATCTGACCTCAAAGACGGCGATGTGCAATACCACCATCGCCAAGATGTCGGTGCTTATTAAACATGGAAAGATAGATGAAGCCTTACAGTTATTGAAATCGTTTTGGGAGACGGTGCCTTATTGCGACAACACCCATTACGAAGATCATTACCAGCAAACGATGTATATCATCTTTGCCTTGCTCACGAATTTCAGGATTATAGTGGAGCAACATACGTCAAAGGGTAGAATTGATATAACCATGGAGACAGATGATACTATCTATGTGATGGAGCTGAAGTTTGGAAAGACTGCCCAGGAGGCTCTTGAGCAGATAGAAAGCAAGCATTATGTCAATATCTTTGCCATGAGCGGCAAGGAAATTATCAAGGTAGGTATGAGCTTCAATATCAAAGAAGACAACACCATCGTGTTCGATTGGAAATCACAACAAATTTAGATGATAAAAATGATAAAAACGAAAAGCGTGCAGGCGACAATGATGTTGCCTGCACGCTTTTTCCTTTATTATTATATTCATCCTACAGCCACGCTCCGAATCTTGCGCTTGGCAATGGGGCGGCGAAGTAATAGTTTTGGTCGTTATTCTTATCCAGGAAATTCACCTGCTTCATACCGAAGAATGGCAGACCTTGTGGGAAGAGGCGGGCAAAATCGGTTACACCTCCTGAAAGAGCAGGACTACCTGCCTGATAATCGAAATTCCAACTCTTGTCGAATGCCAATGGAGCACCTTGGGCTACATCATCTATCTCGCAATTGATATTCATCTTGTCACTCTGAGTGAAGTTCTTGAAGAGAGGATTGAGCTGACCAGCCACGCTGCTCTTGATATCGGTATCAAACCAGATGCCGAGCTCTGCATCCTTCGCCATCTGCGCTACGCCTGTCTCTGTAGATGCAAAGTAGTAGTTTGGTGTAAGACGACTGTGCTCCATATCAGCACCATCCTTCTTTGGCTGCTTCAGTCCGAAACGGGAATCGTAGATGAGGTTGTTCACGAAGATTGGCTTCGCTGCCTTCTCTACCCAGACAGAACCACCCTTCTTGTTCTTGGAACGGCGCCAGCCGCAATTGACGATGGTGTTGTTATAGGCGGTCATCTCAGAGAGAGGGATCACCTCGCTATTGCCGGCATTCGAAAGCTTGAAGGCGTTGGTGCAGGCGTTATAGATGATGTTGTTGGCTACATCAAGCTTGCAACCTGCCTTTACGTTGATGGCCTCGCCGCCATCGGCTGCATTTCCGCTATCGGCAAAGATATTATTGATAATCACGCCGATACCACCGGTAAAGTAAGTCTGGTCGTTGTAGTTGTCATGGAAGAAACTGTTTGCCATCACAAACTTGCCGTTTACATTACAGAAGTGGAAGGCTGGCACACCGCCATCGATGGTGGTCTTGAAAAGCTTGTTCTGGAAAGAAGCTGAACTCTCGGTAGGAGTAGCACCAGCATAGGCTACATCCACGTGGTTGAGCACCACCTCCTCAGAATTATATCCGCAGATGATGCCGCCCCAATCGGCAGGCTTCCTGGTATCAGAAGTAAAGACTACTGGCTTCTCGGCAGTTCCCATACAATAGAGATTGCCCAATACTACGATTTCTACCGGCACCTGAACCTCTGATTTGCAGGTAACGGTTACGCCCGGCTCAATATAGAGCGATGCTCCTACTGGAATCTCAACGCTCTCGCTCAGGGTAGTATCCTTGGTCCAAACCACAGAACCGGCAGGATATTCTGCCACCTTCGTTGTGATGACATCCTTAGAACCCTGGTTCTCATTGCTTCCATTACCATTTCCACTTCCATTACCGCCATTATTCACGTAATCGTATGGATTGATATTATCGTTCTCGCAAGATGTGGAGAACATTGCAGCTGCTGCCATCAACAGCAAAGCAGCAAAAGTATTTATCTTTTTCATTTCTTCTTTTTTTACATTTTTACTTTTTTACCTTTAAAAGCCTTTTTACCTTTTAAAGCTTGTATCTTACTCCCAGAAGGAAGGTTCTGCCATACTGATAAGTTCCCACGATGGTCTTATCGCTCTTCTGACCCTCATACTCCAGGTTGCTCTTGTTCACGGTCTTCAAGTATCTCTCGCGCTTGGCATTGAGCAGATTGTTTGCCTTGAAGAAGATGGAGATGCCGTTCTTGAATTGCTTCTCGGCACTCAGATCGAGACCGAACATCGCCTTGTCCCACTGGTCGGCATCCTTGAAGGGAGAAACCAGGGCGAGCTTGGTGCCCGTGAAGGAAGAGGCCAACTGCGCATTCCAGCCATTCTCCGTATCCTTATATAATAAGGAGATGTTGGCGGTATGAGGAGCCTGGTTAACCAGCGGACGGGTCTGGGTTACGCCCGTCTTATACTCAGCACTACCCTCCTGGTACTCACGCTTCGAGGTGGTGATTTCAGAATGGGTGTAAGTATAATTCGCCTTTACTCCGAAGTGGCGGATGTACTTGATGAGGTCGATTTCGAATCCCATGTTCTTGGCATTACCCAGGTTATCCGGCATGTAGTAGGCATCGGTTCCGGCGCCAATCTTGCCATCCGATGTTACGAACACCTGCTCTATAGGGTCTTTCAGATACTTATAAAATACGCCGGCAAGAATCTGTTCGGTCTTGCTTGGGAACCACTCCCAGCGCAGGTCGATGTTGTCGATGCGGGCACG
>ENA-UPWO01000761-UPWO01000761.1-human-gut-metagenome-genome-assembly--contig:-NODE-761-length-17180-cov-21.334620_pt1 | contig 17180 bp, 13 predicted proteins | sample MGYA00250056_ERZ773388 | MGnify/ENA primary metagenome ERZ773388 (study PRJEB29103, sample SAMN06112004) | human gut metagenome | biome: human gut; feature: ankylosing spondylitis patient; material...
GCTCGTCTGCTGAGCGAGGACACCACCTGCTTCGCTTTCCTGGCAGGCCACGAGTCCTTTGCTGCTGCTGAGGGTGCCATTGGCATTGCCCGCACTGCAAACAAGGTCCGCAAGACCCCCCTGCGTGTTATCCTGAACGGCCTGGGCAAGGATGCAGCTTACATCATTTCCCGTATCAACGGCTTCACCTATGTGCAGACCGAGTACGATATCCCCACCCAGACCCTGAAGGTCGTCAAGGAGATCCCCTTCTCCGAGGGTGAGCGCGCTGCTGTCAAGTGCTACGGCGCTAACGACGTGATGGAAGGCGTTGCCATTATGAAGAAGGAGGACGTTCAGTGCTCCATCACCGGCAACTCCACCAACCCCGTCCGCTTCCAGCACCTGGTTGCAGGTACCTATAAGAAGTGGGCCATCGAGAACGGCAAGAAGTACTTCTCCGTTGCTTCCGGCGGCGGCACGGGCCGTACCCTGCACCCCGATAACGTGGCTGCAGGCCCCGCAAGCTATGGCCTGACCGACTCTCTGGGCCGCGTCCATGGTGATGCTCAGTTCGCAGGTTCCTCCTCCGTGCCCGCACACGTTGAGATGATGGGCCTGATCGGCATGGGCAACAACCCCATGGTCGGCGCTACCGTTGCCTGCGCTGTTGCTGCTGCACAGGCCAACGCCTAAGTTTTACTTAAGTTCGGCAAAGGGGGCTGCCTTCCGAATGGGCAGTCCCCTTTTTATGCTGATATATGTTCGTGCAGGCTAACTGCCTGCAACATTGCTTCAACTAAGAAGGAAAAAGAAGAAACCATGAAAAACACGAAGATGAAACAGAGCGTTGCAGCGCTGGCCATGGCCGCTGTCGTTGCAGTGAGCCTGCTGGGCTACGGCTGCGGCAGCAAGCCCGCCTCCACCACCGGCGCGGGTGCTACCGGCGATTTTACCGGCACTGCCAAGGGCTTTGGCGGCGATGTTACCGTTACCCTGACCCTGACCGACGGCAAGATCACCGGCTGCACCGCTGAGGGTGCCGATGAGACCAAGGGCGTTGGCTCCAAGGCAATCGAGCAGCTGCCCGCTGCCATTGCCGAGAGCGGCAGCATTGCCGTGGACGGCGTGTCCACCGCAACCATTACCTCCAATGCCATCAAGGAGGCAGCCGCTGCTGCCATCACCGCTGCTGGTCTGAAGCCTGAGGATTTCCAGACCGCTGTGGAGAACAACGCTGAGCCTGCTGAGGATTCTACCGTTGATACCGACATCGTCATCGTGGGCGCAGGCGGCGCAGGCATGACCGCTGCCCTGACGGCTACCAGCGAGGGCAAGAGCGTTGTCATCGTGGAGAGCCAGCCCGTGGTGGGCGGCAACTCCGTGCGCGCTACCGGCGGCATGAACGCCGGCAAGACCGTGTATCAGGATGAGAACGAGTTTGCCGAAGGCGCAGGTGTCGAAAAGACCCTGAAGGCTGCTGCTGAAAAGTATGCTGACAACGAGACCATCACCGCTCTGGCTGCTACCGTGGCCGAGCAGTGGGCTGCCTACCAGGCCAACCCCACCGGCTACTTTGACAGCGTTGAGCTGATGGAGCTGGATACCATGATCGGCGGCAAGGGTGTCAATGACCCTGCTCTGGTGGAGACCCTGTGCTCCAACAGCGCTGATGCCATCGACTGGCTGGGTGAGCAGGGCATCACCCTGCACAGTGTTTCCAGCTTCGGCGGCGCATCCGTCAAGCGGATCCATCGCCCTGTGAACGCAGAGGGCAAGACCGTTTCCGTCGGTTCCTACATGATCCCCCTGCTGGAGGAAAACTGTGAGAAGGCTGGTGTCCAGATCATGCTGAACACCACCGCCACCGAGATCCTGACCGATGACAACGGCGCTGCTGTTGGCATCAAGGCCACCGGTGCTTCCGGTGAGACCATCACCATCAATGCCAAGGCTGTAGTGCTGACCACCGGCGGTTTCGGCGCAAATCTCGATATGGTCGTTGAATACAAACCCGAGCTGAAGGGCTTTATGACCACCAACGCCCCCGGCATCCTGGGCCAGGGCATCAAGATGGCACAGGCCATCGGTGCTGACACCGTGGATATGGATCAGATCCAGATCCACCCCACCGTGGAGGCCAACACCGCTGCCCTGATCACCGAGGGTCTGCGCGGCGACGGCGCTGTGCTGATCAATGCCGAGGGCAAGCGCTTCATTGATGAAGTCGGTACCCGTGATGTGGTTTCCGCCGCTGAGATCGCTCAGACCGGCAGCTACAGCTGGCTGGTGGTGGATCAGGCTATGGTGGATGCCTCCAGCGTCATTCAGGGCTACATCAAGAAGGGCTACACCGTGACCGGTGAGACCTATGAGGAACTGGGCAAGGCAATGGGCGTTGATGAGACTGCTTTTGCCGAGACCATGAACACCTGGAACGGCTATGTTGAGGCCAAGAACGACCCCGACTTTGGCCGCACCAGCTTTGCAAACAAGCTGGATACTGCTCCCTACTATGCCATCAAGGTCACCGCAGGTGTGCATCACACCATGGGCGGCCTGAAGATCAACACCAACACCGAAGTCCTGAACGAGAACGGCGAGGTCATCCCCGGCCTGTTCGCAGCAGGTGAGGTGACCGGTGGTGTCCACGGTGCAAACCGCCTGGGCGGCAATGCCGTGGCTGACTTCACTGTCTTTGGCCGCATTGCCGGTGCTGCTGCCAGCAAGTACGCTGCATGAAACGCCTGAAAAGCTGGCAGAAAAACCTGATCTTTGCGGCCGTGGTGCTGGCCGCGGCAGCACTCCTGTTCGTGCTGTACCGCGCCAACGCCCCCAAAGCGGAGCCGCTGGTGGCCGTGGTCGATTTCGGCGACGGCATCACCGAAACGATCCCGCTGGACGAGGACCACGATTATCTGTATGATGTGGGCGATTACATCGTGCATCTGCAGGTAGAGGATGGGGCCATCGCCTTCCTCGACAGTCAGTGCCCGGACCATGTGTGCGAGCAATTCGGCTGGCTGAGCGAGCAGGATGCCTGGGCCGCCTGTGTCCCCGCTGGGGTCTATGTAACGGTGCAGGCCGCAGAAACAGAATAAAACAAAGAGGCCGCCGTGCAGGATCATCTCCTGCACGGCGGCCTCTTGTATAGGGGAAAATGTTATTTCACGTATTTGCCTTCGCAGATATTCTTGCAGCAGGCGCTGATGGGGAACCAGCAGCAGTCCCGGCAGATATCGGCCAGCATCTCGGGGGTGGCTTTTGCATCGATCTCCCGGATAAGGGCCTGGTAGTCGTATTCCTTTTCCTCCAGCCCGAAATACTCCACGGTCTTGCGGTCGTATCGCTTGACCTTTTCCTGTGTGTCGCACAGGTCGGTGCCCAGCTTGTTGGGGCAGCAGGAACAGAGGGTGTCGGTGGAGAAGGTGAGCTGGATCTTCGTCCCGGGCACATCCCGCAGCTGATAGACGATATCGTTCATGTGCTCCACAAAGGCCTCGCTGTAGCCATGGCCGGAGTAGCCCTGAGTGCAGAGCAGGTGATGCGGGCGCAGTACGATGCTCATGCCTTTTTTACCCCCGGGATCCGCTTCCGGATGTTCAGGCCCAGCACGCAGGCCAGCACAGCCTTGATGATGGCGGTGGGGATGAAGGGAAGAACGCAGGCAGAAACAGCCACGGACACGGTGCTGTGGGCGACGATCACGAACAGGATAACACCCACGATATAATTGACCACGGTGCCCACGATAACCGCCACGGGGAAAGCTCCCTTGAAGGCATCCCTGTGCTCCACGCCCAGGCCGATGATGTAGGCCATGATGGGGAAGGAGATCAGGAAGCCGCCGGTGGGGCCAACAAACTTATCGATGCCGCCGGAGAAGTTGGCCAGCACGGGCACGCCCACAGCGCCCAGCAGCAGGTAAACGAGCGTGGCAATGGCGGACAGCTTGGAGCCCAGCACCACGGCAGCCAGCGTGATGGCGAAGGTCTGCATGGTCATGGGTACGCCCAGCGGCATGGGGATGGAGATCTGTGCCATCACGGCGATGACGGCGGCAAACAGGCCCGCGTAGCAGATATCGCGCACCGAGAACTTACTGGTCTGATTCATGGTAAAAAATCCTCCTCTGATTTGGTACAAACAACGTCCCGATTAAACCAGAAAGCGGCAGACAGGTCAACTTGCGATTTGCACAAAGGTTTACAATCTGTGAAAATTTGCTGAAAAGCGTTCAAACGAAATTTGGACGCTTGTGTATCCGGGCAAAATGCGATACACTACATCTATACATATAAAAGGAATCTGACAGGCCGCCCCCGGCGAGCCTGAATCTGATAGGAGGAACATGATGATCTGGAATAAGAAGAAGGACGGCGCGGAGAACCCGGGTGCGGAAACGCCTGCGGCACAGACAACCAAGGCCCCGGTGCTGTTTTTGCAGAAGAACTGGAAATGGCTCGTGCCGGTGGTCTGTGTGGTGATCGCGGGCGGTGTGTTTCTGCTCAAGCCCAAGAACGCCAGCACCACAGCCGTGGACCCCAGCTATCTGGAAGCCAGCCCTGAAGTGCGGGATGTCTCCAACACCCTGAGCGGCACCGGTACCCTGAACCCTGCCAACACCTACACCGTGAAATCTCTGGTGGAGGGCAAGGTGCTCACCGGCGAGTTTGAGGAGGGCGACGTGCTGGATGAGGGGAGCATCCTCTACACGCTGGACAGCTCGGACGCTTCCACCAATTTTGAAAAGGCTGAGATCGCCATGCAGCAGGCACAGCGCAGCTATGACAAGGTGGTGGATCGCCAGTATGTGCGTGCCGAGGTGGATGGCACTGTGAGCACCCTGAAGGTCGCCAAGGGCGACGAGGTGACCAGCGGGCAGGAGGTCGCCATCATCCGCGACAGCTCCAAAATGCTGCTGACGCTGGAATTCCCCGCCGCTGATGCCGCCAATTTCAGCGTGGGCCAGACCGCCCAGGTGACGCTGGACGGCACCTTTGAGCAGCTGGACGGCACCGTGACCAGCGTGACCGGAACGGATGCCCTGAGCACCGGCAACCTGCTCACCCGCACCGTGACCATTGCCGTGCGGAATGCGGGCGGCCTGACCACTGCGCAGGCGGCCACCGCCTCCATCAACGGGGTCAGCTCCATCGGCTCTGCCACCTTTGGCTATCAGGCAGAGCGTACCCTGACCGCACAGGCCGCAGGCACCGTGACCTCCATCCATGTGCAGGAGGGCCAGACCGTTGCCAAGGACGATATCCTGATCGAGCTGAGCGGCGATGACCTGACCGAGAGCATCCAGTCTGCCTCTGAGACCCTGCGCAGCGCTGAGATCTCCCTGCAGAACCTGCAGGATACCATGGCCAACTATACCGTCACCTCTCCCATCAGCGGCACCATCATTGAAAAGGATGCCAAGGTGGGCGATGCGGTCAAATCCGGTGATACCCTCTGCGTCATCTACGACCTGAGCTATCTGGAAATGGTCATCAACGTGGACGAACTGCAGATCAGCTCCCTGACTGTGGGCCAGAAGGTGCAGATCACGGCCGATGCCGTGCAGGATAAGAACTATGTGGGCACTGTGACCCGCGTCTCCATGAAGGGCGCTTCCAACGGCGGCACCACCACCTACCCGGTGACCATCCGCATTGACGAGACCGACGGCCTGCGCCCCGGCATGAACGCCAACGCCGAGATCGTGGTGGCTGAGGCCGCCAATGCCCTGACCGTGCCCAATGCGGCCATCGTCCGGGGCGGCTATGTGCTGGTGACCCAGGATTCCCCCAGCGCCTCCAAGGCGGATACCACCATGGAGGCCCCCGAGGGCTTTGTCTATGTGGCCGTCAAGACCGGTGTCAGCGATGATGATTACACCCAGATCGTCAGCGGCATCCAGGAGGGGGACACCATTGGTTACGACCCCAACTCGGTCAGCAGCGACAGCTACTATGACGATGGCAGCGGCATGATGATCTTCTGATGGGAGGATGGAATGAGTGCTCTGATCGAATTTGATGCGGTCTGCAAGTATTACCAGATGGGCGACACCACGGTAAAAGCCGCCGACCACATCACCATGAAAATAGAAAAAGGCGAGTTTGTTGCCATTGTGGGCCAGTCCGGCTCCGGCAAGTCCACCTGCATGAACATCATCGGCTGTCTGGATGTGCCCACGGCGGGCACCTACCGGCTGAACGGTCGGGATGTGGGCAAGATGAGCCGGAACGAGTTGGCCTCCATCCGCAACGAGATGCTGGGGTTCATCTTCCAGCAGTATAATCTTCTGCCCAAATTAAACTTACTGGAAAACGTGGAGGTGCCGCTGGTCTATGCGGGCATCCCCCGCGCCGAGCGCCACCGCCGGGCCCGCGAGGTGCTGGAGCAGGTGGGGCTGGGCGATAAGCTGAAAAACAAGCCCAATCAGCTTTCGGGCGGCCAGCAGCAGCGCGTATCCATCGCGCGGGCGCTGGTGCGCAACCCGGCGATCATTCTGGCCGACGAGCCCACCGGCGCGCTGGACAGCCACACCGGCCGCGAGGTGCTGGGAATGCTGCAGGACCTGCATGGGCAGGGCCATACGGTGGTGCTCATCACCCATGACAACTCCATTGCCGTGCAGGCCGACCGCATCATCCGGCTGGAGGATGGTCAGGTGGTCTACGATGGCGACTCCCGCGCGCCGGAAGCCATCGTCCAGCCGACGCTGAACTTTGAACCGGCAGAACAGGAGGGGAACAGATGATCATTGAGACCTTCCGTCAGGCCCTCCAGAACGTGTGGAGCAACAAGCTCCGCACCTTTTTGACCATGCTGGGCATCATCATCGGTGTCATGGCGGTCATCGTCATCGTGGGCCTGGGCAACGGCATGACCCAGAGCATGCGGGACAGCTTTTCGGCGCTGGGCACGAATGCCCTGTCCATTCAGGTCTGGGGCTACGGCTCCCGCACCGCCTCGGTGGAGGATGTGTATAAGATCGCGGATAAGAACAAGGAGCTCATCTCCGCAGTCTCGCCCCAGATCGATTTCAGCAACAACACCCCCAAGGTGGGCACCACGACCTACCGCTACGGCACCAGCGTTTACGGTGTGGACGAGCACTACGCCGAGATGAAAAACTATACCCTCGCCCAGGGGCGCGGCCTGCAGTACATGGACATCAAGGACAACAAGCAGGTCTGCATCATTGGTGATTACCTCAACCGGGCGGCCTACGGCGGCAACGCGGTGGGCCAGACCATCAAGCTGGGGGCCTACAAGTTCCGGATCGTGGGCGTGCTGAACGCCAAGGTGACGGACAAGAACATGCAGCAGGGCTCCGACGATGACTGCATCTATCTGCCCTACACCACGGCCATGCGGCTCTCCAACCAGTCCAGCGCCAAGAACTTTGTTGCGATCATGAAGGACGAGAGCCGCGCCAACGAAGCCAAGGCGGTGGTGGAAAGCGGCCTGTACGACCTGCTCAAGAGCGACAACGCTTATTACATCTACAGCGCCAGCGAGTGGCTGGAGGAGATGAACGAGATGATCAACATGGTCATCATCATCCTTACCGGCATTGCCAGTATCTCGCTGCTGGTGGGCGGCATTGGCATTATGAACATCATGCTGGTGTCGGTGACCGAGCGCACCCGGGAGATCGGCATCCGCAAGGCACTGGGTGCCAAGGAGCGGGTGATCCTGTCGCAGTTCGTGGTGGAAGCTGCCACCACCTCCGCACTGGGCGGCGTGCTGGGCATCGTCCTTGGCTATATCGTGTCCATGGCGGCAAACCGCATCCTGCCCATGATCTCCAGCGACATTGATGTGACCGTCAGCCCCTCGTTCAACTCCATCGTGGTGGCCTTTGGCATCTCAGTGGGCATCGGTGTGCTGTTCGGCTACCTGCCCGCCAAGCGCGCCGCAAGGCTCAACCCCATTGAAGCGCTGAGATATGATTAAACCTCTTACCGCTTCGGTCTGGCTTTGCCAGCGCCTTGCGGAGCTCCCCTAATAGGGGCAACAACGACGACCGCCGCCAGTGGCGGATGAAGGGAGGAGTTGTTGGGGCCGCGGCCAGCAGGATGCAAGTGCAAGGCTTTGCACGAAGCAGACGCTGGGAGCCGCAACCCGGAATACATTAGAAACTATTTTAAGGAGGATCTTCCATGAAAAAGCGAATCCTTGCATTTCTGCTGGCGGTGAGCATTGCCGTGTCGATGCTGGTGCTGCCGGCATCGGCAGCGGGCAACGCCAACACGGCGGTCCAGCTGTCCATCACGCTGAACGCGATGGACAGCAGCCAGCAGGCTGCTCTGAACGCTGTGGTCACCCGCGGTGCGCTGGCCCGGATGCTGGTGTCCTACTCCACCTACCGCGAGAGCGTGGGCTCTCAGGGTACGGTGGGCACCCTGTTCACCGACCTGCCCGGCACTTCGCCCTATGCCCCCTATGTCCGCATTGCGGTGCAGAACGGCTGGATGAACGGCTACACCGACGGCTCTTTCCGGCCCGACAATGCCGTGACGCTGGAAGAAGCGGTCACGGCCATCCTCAAGCTGATGGGCTATAAGATGACCGACCTGAGCGGCTCCTTCCCCAACGCACAGCTGAACAAGGCCAGTGAGCTGGGCCTGCGCAATCAGGTGGACCGCAGCCAGGGCGAGGTGCTCAACTACGAGGAGTGCGCCCTGCTGTTCTACAACGCCCTGACAGCCAACGCCGCCAGCGGCAGTGCCTACGGCAGCAGCCTGGGCTTCACGGTCTCCAATGGCCAGGTGGATACCTCCAGCGTCATGCTCAAGAGCCTGAAGGGCCCTTTTGTGGCGGGCGATACGGTCCAGCTGCCCTTTGTTCCCAAGATGGTCTACCGCAACGATAAAGCGTCGGAATCTGCGGAACTGAACAAATACGATGTGTATTATTACAGCGAAAGTTTACAGACATTGTGGGTCTACACCCGCCGCGCCGCTGGCCGCATCACGGCAGTTTCGCCCAGTGCCAGCGCCCCCACCAGTGTAACGGTGGCAGGCACCAGCTATACGCTGGGTTCCTCTGCGGTGGCCTCCCAGGTGTCCTCCCTCAACGGCGGCGGCGTGGGCGAGGTCGTCACCCTGCTGCTGGGCATGAACAATGAGGCTGCCGGGATCGTGACCGGCGAGGAAGCCGACAGTGTGTTTTACGGTGTCGTGCAGACCGCCACCCGCAGTCTGGTGGAAGAGAACGGCGCGGATGTTCTGCAGAAAGTCTCCGTCATGTGCACCGATGGCATTGCCCGCACTGTGAACGTGGACAAGAGCCTGAACTTTCCGCAGGGGTGGCTGGTAGAGATCAAGGTCACCCCGGAGGGGGAGAGCGTGGAGCACATCGAGGACCGCTGTGTCAACGGCACCATCAATGCCAACGCCACTGCGCTGGGCGCTGCCGCCCTGGCCGACGATGTAGAGATTCTGGATACAACTTCGGAGGGTGTGGCTGGGACGGTTCGTCCCAGCCGCCTATCGGGGGTAACACTGAGTGACCTCGATGTCCGCTACTATACCGTCAACGATGCCGGACAGATCGACCGGCTCATCCTGAACGATGTGACCGGCGACCTGTGGAGCTACGGCGTGCTGGACGATGTGAAAAATCTGGCCATGAATTATTCTGACCTGAAGAGCCTCGTCACCGGCATTGCGGCGGGAGATTCCGCTTCCGGCACCACGACCACGACAGGCACCACCACCGGATCGACCACGGGCGGCACTGACGGCTCCGGCTCTACCTCGGGTACCACGGCGGCAGACCGCCTGTCCAACCTGCTGGTGCCCACCACCAGCGAGATCCTGTGGGGCATCGTTTCGGGCGATATCCTGAGCACGGCCTGGCAGAAGCTGACCAGCAACACCGGCTCCCTGATGAGCATTGGCTTCCAGCAGATCGCGGAGATCACGGGCACCCCCTTCAAGCAGATCTTCAACTACATCGGCGGCGGTGCAACCTATATCTGCTACGTCAACGGCGCGGCGGCCAGCTACACCACAGCCATCAAATATCCGGTGCTGGCGGGCGGCATTGCCGTGCGGCGGGAGACCACCGGCTCTGTCAAGGCCATGATGCAGCTGATGCCCCTGAAGATCGACAAGGTCGGCGCGGCCTCGGTGCTCTCGGGCAGTGAACGCTATGAGATGGCAGACAATGTGCAGGTCTACCTGTGGTACAAGGGCCAGTATTACCCCACCAAGCTGGCTCAGGTGGATGCGGACGGCTACCAGCTGACCGGCTGGTACGATAATTTCGGCTGCGCTGCCGGAAAAAAGGTCCGCGTCATCATTGCGGTCAAGAACGACTGATGCTTTATTACAGCGGCCTGAGCCGCACACTGCGGCAGCTGCGCTGGGTGCTTTACCCGCGCCGCTGCCCTTTTTGTGACCGGGTGCTGGGGAACCAGCCTGCCTGCCCGGACTGTGCCGATGGGCTGGCAGAGCTGCGCCGTGTACCCTCCATGCGGCTGCGCGGCTCCGAGCACTACCTGGGGCGGCTGGATGGGGCAGCCGCGCCCTACCGATACACCGGCCTTGTCCGCCGCGCGGTGCTGCGGGCGAAATATCAGGGCGCGCCCTGGGCAGCTGTGGAGCTGGGCGTGGAGATGGCCCGCCTGCTCTTTGGCAGCGAGATCAGAATGTGCGGCTCTGAGCCCCTGCCCGAACCGGTGCCGGGCCTTGACCGGGGTTACGACTGCATCCTTCCGGTACCGGCCTCCAGCAAAAAGCGCGGCTACAATGTGCCGGAGCGGATGGCACAGCCCCTTGCCCGGGCGGTGGGCGTGCCGGTGGTCACGGACGCGCTGACCCGTGCCCGCTCCACCCGGCGGCAGGAGGGGCTCTCCCTTGACGAGCGGCTGGCCAATGTGGCGGGTGCCTTCCGGGTGGCCCGGCCGGAGGCTGTGGAGGGAAAGCGCATCCTGCTGGTGGACGATGTCCTGACCACCGGAGCCACGGCCTCGGCCTGCGCGCAGGCTCTGCTGGATGCCGGTGCGCAGAGCGTGTTCGCTGTGGCGCTGGCTACGGTGGAGTTTCCGCAGCCGGTGGGCAGCACAACGGCCATTGCCGAAAATGAAGAAGAAATTTGAAAATAGTGCTTGACAAAACACCATTCTTCGGGTATACTGATTGAGCTGTGAGCGGCAAGCTCGATCAGATGTCCGGGTGTAGCGCAGTTTTGGTAGCGCGCTTGAATGGGGTTCAAGAGGCCGTGAGTTCGATTCTCGCCACTCGGATTGAAACAAGACCGACGATTTCAAAAGAGATCGTCGGTCTTGATTTTTTATTCGGCTGTTTCTGGTGCGCTGTCCCGGAGGGGCGGGCACCGCTGCAAGGAGGGCGAGTCTATGAATGCTGCACTGCGCCGGGATGCGGATGTGATCCTTCGTTCCAGCCTGAACGCTGTTCTGCCAGATGAGGCGGTGCGCCGCGCGCTGCGGGATCTCCGGCCCGGGAAGGGCCGGGTGCTTCTGGTGGCGGCGGGCAAGGCGGCCTGGCAGATGGCACACGCGGCGGTTGAAACGCTGGGCCGGGTGGACGGTGGTGTGGTCGTGACCAAGTATGGCCATGTGAAAGGTGAGATCCCCGGGGTGGCCTGCTATGAGGCGGGCCACCCGGTGCCGGATGCAAACGGTTTTGCGGCCACCCAAAAGGCGCTGGAGCTGGTGCAGGGGCTGACCGCCGGGGATACGGTGCTGTTTCTGCTTTCCGGCGGCGGCAGTGCGCTGTTCGAGCAGCCGCTCGTTCCCGGGGCAGAGCTGCAGGAGATCACGAGCCGGCTGCTGGCCAGCGGGGCCGACATTGTGGAGATGAATACCATCCGCAAGCGGCTTTCCGGTGTGAAGGGCGGGCGGTTTGCACAGCGCTGTGCCCCTGCGCAAGTGTTCAGCATCGTGCTGAGCGACATTCTGGGAGACCCGCTGGATATGATCGCCAGCGGCCCGGCGGTGCCGGATACCTCCACCTGCGCCCAGGCGCTTGCCATTGCCGAAAAGTATCATCTGGAACTCTCAGCACAGGCCCGGGCCCTGCTGGCGCAGGAAACACCCAAAACGCTGGACAATGTGACCACCCGGATCACCGGCAGCGTGCGGGAGCTTTGCCGTGCCGCAGCCAGTGCCTGCCGGAATTTGGGATATGAACCGGTTCTCCTGACCGACCAACTCTGCTGTGAAGCACGGGAGGCAGGCAGCTTTCTTGGCTCCATTGTCCGCACCCAGGCAGGACAGGGGAAAAAGCTGGCCTACATCGCGGGCGGCGAGACCATTGTTCACCTGACCGGAAAAGGGCTTGGCGGAAGAAATCAGGAGCTGGCCCTTGCGGCTGCGCCCGCCATTGCCGGGCTGAACGCGGCGGTATTCTCTGTGGGCAGCGATGGCACAGACGGCCCCACCGATGCCGCCGGCGGCTATGTGGATGGGGATACCCTTGCCGCGCTGGAAGCCGGGGGCTGGAGCGGATATGCCGCTTTGCAGAACAACGATTCCTACCACGCCCTGAAAGCGGTGGATGGCCTGATCATCACCGGGGCAACGGGTACCAATGTCAACGATGTGGCGGTGGCCCTGATCGGGGAAGAAACACCGCCTGTGGGCCCGGAAGTTTCCCCGGAGTTGTGATTGCATTCCTCCGTTGAGTATGTTATACTGAACAGCGAACTGAATAGAAAACAGCAGGTGCGTACCGCCCGCGGCTCTGGCCGGGGGCAGGCATGTTAAAAGGGAAGCGGGTGCAAATCCCGCACGATCTCGTCACTGTGATAAGGGAGTTTACCGCCAGGGTGCAGCTGCACCGGTCACTGGAGCCCATGTTCCGGGAAGGCGGCGGTGGATGTTGAGCTTTCAGCCAGGAAACCTGCCCGCTGTTGGTACGGGGGCGCAAGCCCCAGATCACGAGGAATTGGTTGTACCCAAAAAGCCTGAAAAAACTGAAAAGGGCCTTTTTGCTTTGCCGTCCCGCAAGCAGAAAGGCCCCTTTTGTTTTGCCGGGCGCTCTTTCCTGTACCTTCTGTTCAGCAAAAATCATGTTCTAAAACAGGAAAGGAACGAACAAAATGAGAAAACGCACCATCCACAAAGCAGCGGCCGCTCTGACCGCTCTGGCCCTCTGCGCCGGTGTACTGACCGGCTGCGGCGGTGCCGCAAGCAGCACCACTGCTTCCAGCACGGCAGGATCTGCTGCCAGCAGCGAGGTTTCCGGCGAGGAGGCTGACGAATTGGCCGCAAAGAACGTTGCAGACCTGATCGATGCCATCTATGTGCAGGAGCGCACCGATGACACCGATGCCCAGTGTGAGGCCGCCAAGGCCGCATGGGATGCCCTGACCGATGCCCAGAAGGAGCTGGTCGAGGGCGAAGAGGCTGACCCCGACTACTTTGGCCGCGACACCGGCGATGCTTCCAAGGACGACAGCCGCAATCAGGACGACATCGGCGAGAATGAGCTGCTGGTGGTCTCCTTCGGCACCTCCTTCAACGACAGCCGAGTGAAGGATATCAAGGGCATCGAGGATGCGCTGCAGGCCGCTTATCCCGATTGGTCTGTCCGCCGCGCCTTCACCGCACAGATCATCATCAACCATGTTCAGGCCCGCGACGGTGAGAAGATCGACAACATGCAGCAGGCTCTGGACCGCGCTGTGGCCAACGGCGTGAAGAACCTGGTTGTCCAGCCCACCCACCTGATGCACGGTGCAGAGTACGACGAGATGATGGAGATGATCGACGAGTACAAGGACAAGTTCGAGCACGTCGCCGTTGCTGAGCCCCTGCTGGGCGAGGTTGGTGCCGACGCTGCCGTCATCAACGCCGACAAGGAAGCTGTTGCCAAGGCCGTTACCGCTGCCGCTGTGAAGGATGCGGGTTTCGACAGCCTGGATGCCGCTGCTGAGGAGAAGGTCGCCTTCGTCTTTATGGGCCACGGCACCTCCCACACCGCAAAGGTGAGCTACAGCCAGATGCAGACCGCCATGCAGACCCTGGGCTACAGCAACGTGTTCATCGGCACGGTGGAGGGTGAGCCCGAGGAGACCGCCTGCGAGAACGTCATCGAGGCTGTCAAGGCCGCCGGTTACACCAAGGTCATCCTGCGCCCCCTGATGGTCGTTGCCGGTGACCACGCCAACAACGATATGGCCGGTGCGGATGACGATTCCTGGCTGAGCCAGTTCCAGGCCTCCGGTGACTTCGCGTCCGTGGAGTGCCAGATCGCCGGTCTGGGTGAGATCGAGGACATCCAGCAGCGCTACATTGAGCACACCAAAGCCGCCATTGATTCCCTGAACGGCTAATATTCCGCATTCCAATGCCCGAAGGGAGAAATCTTTTCGGGCATTTTTTATGGAGAGCTTCCCCGCATGAGGAGAAACCCTCCCATTTCAAATTCTGAATTTTTGAGGTATTTTGTTTATGCACTGCAAACAGTTTGTTTCCCTGTCCGTTGCTTCTCTGATGCTGGCCGCCGTCCTCACCGGCTGCGGCGGGGCTTCCTCCACTGCTTCCTCTGCTGCCAGCTCGGAAGCCGCTTCTGCCGTGAGCGCTGCCGCATCCGAGTCTGCCGAAGCCGCCCTGCCGGACGGCGTGTACACGGCTGAGTTCGACACCGACAGCGGCATGTTCCACGCCAACGAAGCCTGCAATGGCATGGGCACCCTGACCGTGGAGAACGGGCAGATGACCTTCCACGTCAGTCTGTCCTCCAAGAAGATCGTCAACCTGTATGTTGGCATGGCTGCCGATGCCGAGGCCAACAAGGCAGACTGGCTGCTGCCTACCACCGACACCGTCACCTACTCTGATGGCACCTCGGAGGAAGTCTACGGCTATGATATCCCCGTGGCCGCTGTGGACCAGGACTTCCAGCTGGCACTCCTCGGGACCAAGGGCAAGTGGTATGACCACACCGTGAGCATCCGCAATGCACAGCCCAAGACGGAAGAAGCCGCCGAGATCCCTGCGGACGGTGAATACAGCGTGAATGTGACCCTGGAGGGCGGCTCTGGCCGTGCCACCGTGGAAAGCCCTGCCGCCCTGACCGTGGCGGACGGCGAAATGACCGCGGTTATCGTGTGGAGCAGCCCCAATTATGATTACATGATCGTGGATGGTGAGAAGTATCTGCCCACCAACACCGAGGGCAACTCCACCTTTGAAATCCCTGTTTCTGCACTGGGCACCCCGCTGGCTGTCACTGCCGATACCGTAGCCATGAGCACCCCCCATGAGATCGAGTATACGCTGACCTTTGCGCTGAACGGATGAAACTGACGAGACAACAATTCCTGCGCGTTCTGCCTGCTACAGTACTGGCCCTGTCGGGCTGCGCCGCCTCCGAGACAGCGCCCGCCAGCACAGAAGAACTGGTCTTTGACCACGCCTGCCCGCTGGATTACGCCACACAGTTTACTGCCGATTGCTATGAGGGCGGCTATACCATGCTGACCCTGACCGAATCGGGAGAGCAGTTCCTTGTGACCCCGGAGGATGCCGCTGAAGTGGAAGGCCTGCCCGAGAGCGTGACGGTGCTGCGTCAGCCCATCCGGAACATCTACCTTGTCTCCACCTCGGTGATGGACCTGTTCCTCGCGCTGGATGGGCTGGACAGCGTGACCCTTTCCGGCACCCAGGCGGAGGGCTGGTATCTGGATGAGGCCAGAGCCGCCATGGAGGCTGGGCGCATTGCCTATGCGGGCAAGTACAGCGCCCCGGACTACGAAAAGATCCTTGCGGCCAACTGCGGCCTTGCCATTGAGAACACCATGATCTACCACACCCCGGAGGTCAAGGAGCAGCTGGAACGGTTCGGCATCCCGGTGCTGGTGGAGCGCTCCAGCTATGAGAGCGGCCCGCTGGCCCGGCTGGAATGGCTCAAGTTCTGGGGCATCCTGCTGGGGAAAGAGGAGCTGGCGGAACAGGAGTTTGCCCGGCAGGTGGAGCGCCTTGCACCGCTGACCGGGCAGGCTTCCACCGGCAAGCGCTGTGCCTTTTTCTCCATCACAGCCAACAACCTTGCCAATGTGCGCAAGGGCGGCGACTATGTGGCCCAGATGATCGAGATGGCGGGCGGTGATTATGTTTTTGCGGACCTGACCGACAACGGCAACAACCTTTCCACCATGAACCTGCCGCTGGAGGATTTTTACGCCGGTGCAAAGGATGCGGATGTGCTCCTTTACAACAGCACCATTGAGGGCGTGGTGCATACCACGGAGGAACTGGTGGCAAAATGCCCCCTGCTGGCCGAGTTCAAGGCCGTGCAGAGCGGCAGTGTCTGGTGCACCACCCAGAGCTTTTTCCAGCAGAGTACGGCGCTGGTCGATTTTGTGCTCGACCTGCACCGTGTCTTTACGGAGGATGACCCCGCCGACCTGCAATTTCTGAGGAAAGTAGAGTAACCTATGACCAGCAAAAAGCGCCTGATCTTCTCTTACGGCATCCTTGCCCTGCTGCTGGCGGTGCTGTTTGCCGCCAACCTGTTCTGGGGCAGTGTGTCCCTGACACCGGGGGCAGTGCTGGCGGCCCTGACCGGCCGCGGGCAGGACGCTTTGAGCGTGGGCATCATCACCCAGCTGCGCCTGCCCCGGGCCGTGATGGTGGTGCTGCTGGGGGCGGCGCTCTCGGCGGCGGGCTACCTGCTGCAGACCTTTTTTGCCAACCCCATTGCAGGGCCCTTTGTCATGGGCATTTCCAGCGGGGCCAAGCTGGCCGTGGCACTGGTCATGGTGGCTTTTCTGAACCACGGCCTGCTCACCAGCTCCCTTACCCTGATCACTGCCGCCTTTGCGGGGGCCATGGCCTCCATGGCCTTTGTGCTGGCGGTCTCCCGGCGGGTGCAGCGGATGAGCATCCTTGTTATCTGCGGTGTGATGATCGGCTACATCTGCTCGGCCGTCACGGAGTTTGTGGTGGCCTTTGCCCAGGACAGCAACATCGTCAACCTCCACAACTGGTCTCAGGGCAGCTTTTCCGGTATGACCTGGGGCAATGTGCGGGCGGCGGCGCTGGTGGTGCTGCCCGCTCTGGCGGCAGCGTTCTGCCTTTCCAAGCCCATGGCCGCCTACCAGATGGGGGAGGCCTACGCCCGGAGCGTGGGCATCAATGTCAAAGCCTTTTCCCGGCTGCTGGTGCTGCTTTCCAGCCTGCTGGCCGCCTGTGTCACGGCCTTTGCGGGGCCCATCTCCTTTGT
>ENA-UPWO01000768-UPWO01000768.1-human-gut-metagenome-genome-assembly--contig:-NODE-768-length-17056-cov-22.302550_pt1 | contig 17056 bp, 6 predicted proteins | sample MGYA00250056_ERZ773388 | MGnify/ENA primary metagenome ERZ773388 (study PRJEB29103, sample SAMN06112004) | human gut metagenome | biome: human gut; feature: ankylosing spondylitis patient; material...
ATGACTTGAAAGCGTTTCCACTTCTCAAATCCGCCATTTTCGCATTTCCTCACGAATGCCACTTAAAGCCAACGACTGCCACAACCACTTGAAACTCAAAATAAAAGCTCAAATCTGCTATTTTTTGCTTTTTTTATCAGTCTTTTTGTTAGAAGTCGTGGGAAATGTCAACATCTCAACATCGAAAAATATCAAATGTCAACATTTTCAACATCGAAAAACATCAAATGTCAACATCTCAACACCTCACCACATCAACATCTCCAACCTACTTCACCACGAACTTCTTGTTCTTCGTGATGTACACGCCGGGCTTCAGTCCGTCGAGCGACTCGCCGCTCGAGCGCACCTTCTTGCCGGTGAGGTCGTAGATATCGCCGGCGCCGGCAGGCAGGAAGTAGACATCCTCTATGGTTGTCGTACCGCCGCCGAAAGCCAGACTGAGCATCGCGCCGTTGTGTACGTCGGAATGGAAGAATCCGCGGTAGCGTGTTGTCGGCACGGGCACGTCGATGTAGTAGAACTTGTTGCCGCTGATGTAGTAGTAACCCTCGTTAGCCGGCAGGTTCTCCACACGGTACGCTCCGATGAACGACACTCCGCTCTCGGTTTCGTACGTCGGTCGGTCCATGCCCTCCGGCAGGTCTTTGAGCGTGCACATTCCGAGGTCGTAGAGCACCGTTGGCGACGCTACGTTGGCATAAGCCGCGTTGTTCACCGCTGTAGGCTTTATGATGTACGGCGTGTTAGCCTCCATCTTCTCTACATACTCGAAGGTGAGCGATGTCGGCGTCATGCCTGCGAGCTTTGCCACCTGCGTGCCTGCACCGAACACCTCTTCGGGGTTCTCCACGGCGCACGGCAGACAGATAGTGTTCCATGCTTCCTTGAGGAACGAGCGGTAGAGCTTCACGTTCGTGCCGTTCTCCAGACTCGCTGCACTTACGTATTCAACGGGGCGCTGATAGTCTTTGCGCTCGTCGAGAATAACGTCTACGGGCGAGAGGTCGTGGAAGAGCACCTCCACCTCTGTCGGTCCTTCAACTGTCAGTTCATACGGAGCGGCAGTCTCGGTCTGCACGCCATTGAGCTTGTAGCCGTCCAGACGGTAGCCCTCGTTGGGCTTTGCGTCGAGCGTGAGCTTCGTGCCGTACTCGTAAACTCCGGATGCCACGTCCATCGTTCCGCCGTCGGCGTCGCACTTCACCGTCACCTTATACGTCTCAGCCTCGAACACAGCCGATATGTCGAGCGTGTTGCGTGCCTCCACGTGGTATTCGGCGTTGTTTGAGAGCACCTCGCCAGTGGCGTTGTCCTTCCAGCAAACGAACTTGTAGCCATTGCTCGGCGTAGCCTTGAAGGTCATTCCGCCGCCGTAAGCCAACTGTCCGCTGTTGGCTTCAGCCTTCTTCATGCCGCGCTTTGCAAAAGCGGCAGGCGTTTCTGCTGGAACGTCCTTCACACACTCCACACTTCCCCATTCTGCAAGCGGCAGAACATGCACATTGTAGTGAACCAGTCCGTCCTTGAAAAGCATCCATCTCACCATCTTGCCCTCAGCGCCCAGATAGTTCTCGGCGTCGGTGATGTTGTCGGTCTTCACCTGCAGCACGTAGTAGCCGTTCTCGCTCAGACCGCTTGTGTTGAGCTTGAACACGCGCTTCGTGGCTTCGTCCTTCGGCGCGATGGCGATGTCGCCGCTGTAGAGCTTGCCCTCGTGGCGCACCACGATGTCCTCGCGTGTGAAGGTCTCGGGCTTGATGTCCTTGTTGAACTCCACGGTAAGCTCCTCTATCGGCTTCTCCGCAATCTGGTCGTCGGCAGGCACCGTCGTGATGCTCTTCACGTCGAGTCGCAGTTCAGGTATCGGTTCAAACTCCACGATGTACTTGTTCGTGCCCTTGCCCGAAACGATGTCGGCAATATGCAGACGATAGTCGAGCTGCGGGTCGATGCCGTCCTTCATCGTGTAGTCGGTTGTCCAGAAGTTGGCAGCGTCGAGCGGTCGGTTGTTCGTCTCGTCGGTTATGCTGAGTATCTTCGCGTACTTGCCAGCCGGGTTAGCCACAGCCGTGTAGAACCAGTTGCGCGGCACGTCAGTGGGCACCGTCACGCGGTAGTGCGTGTTGTCGATGCGCTCCATCCTGGTCTGCTCGCTCAGCGTCACGAGTTCCTCGTCGGTGCCGTTGGCGAAGTAGATATGGTCGGGCGCATCCTCCGCGTCGGGCTCGTCGTTAGTGATCCATGCGCGGTACACCTTGTCGCCGATTGTGGCGTTCATGCTGTGTATCAGTTCGTGTATGGTGACGCGGTCGAGCAGCGAGAGGTCGGGGTTGCCGTAGTCGGTCACGTGCGTAACGTTCACGTCATACTCCGTGAAGTGGCCCATGAGCGACGCTGTGAGGTCCCATGTGGCGTACGAGGCAGTGCCGGCGGCTATAGTGCCGAACTGCGTAGCGATGTCGTCGTCGAGCGCCATCGTCTTCTCGCCTCCGTTAAGGCTCGAACTGATGATGTCGAAGTCGATAAGCAGTCCCTTCTCGTTCTCCACAATCTCAGGCTTCTTCGTAATCATGCGCACGTTGTTGGCGTCGCCCTTGCCCTTGTTGTGTATGAGCACCGAGAACTCGGCAGGTATCACCGGCTCAACGACGTCGGGCGTGAGCGGGTTGTCGCCGTATACGTCACGCTGCATGAAGTAAGTGAGGTCGAGCTCCGGCGACGGCTTCACCTGCAGGCTCACGGGGAAGAGCGAGCGGTTCTGCGTCGTGCTACCGTCCTTGAAGCTCAGCGTTCCGCCGAAGCTATAGGTGGTGAGGTTCTCTGGCGCTGCATACTTGGTAGGAATGAAGAGTATGGTAGCCACGCCCTTCTTGCCTGCGCCGAGTCGCCATGCGCCGTCCTTCTCGCCCTCGAAGCCTTCTATCTTCTCGATAGCTATCTGCATCTCGCGCGATGTAGCCATGAAGCCGGTCTCCATGTTCGTAGCGTTCACGTCGACGAGGATGTCCTCGATGGCGTTGCTCGATCCGTTCTCAATGGTGAGCGTGCCTCGGAACGCCTGACGCGTGAGCACCAGCTTCTGCTTTATCTCGAGCTTCACTTGTGCGCAGGTGTTCTCCGACTGCGTCTCCATATACTGCAGCATGTCCTTGTGTGCGCTTCCCATGAGGTCGGTCCATGTAGGTATGCCCAGATTGACGAGTTTCGTCACACAGTTCTGGCGTGTCTGCAGAATGTCTGCCACAACAGCCTCATCCATGTGGTTGTCGCTGATATAGCCGCGTCCGTCCTCCTTGCTCCATGTGTTGCGCAGACGCTCCACATAGTTGCGCAGCGAGAAGTCGGCTATCACCGCATTCTTGTTCGGCATGAGCGATGTGAGGTACGGACCTACACCCTCGCTCTTGTCGTCCACTGTGGTGTTGTCCGGAATGGTGTTCAGGTCGAACGTCCAGAGCGTGCCGTCCTCGCGCATCTTCTGCAGCTCGAGGTCGGCTTGGTGTATTGCCGACATCAGCTCTACGCCGAAGTCCTTCATGCCGAGCGCCTCAGGCGCCTTGGTGAGCTGTCGGTTGTACTCCATGTATGTGTCGAAGTAGCTGAAGAACAGGAACTGCTTGTAGCCCGACGACTCCATCAGAGCCGGTATCGGCTTGTCTTCGGCAGCAGCTGCCTTGCGCATCGGCGCCTTGCTGAACTTATCGGCCATCTCCTTACCCCATTTTCCGAGACACTCTACCATGTCCGGTCCGTAGTTGGAAGCTACTCCCTTCAGACAGCTGAACAACGGAATCTTGTCGGCTACCTTTCCGCTGAGATACTCCATAGCGCAGTCGCCTGCAAATTGCAGAGCCGATCCTTCAAGTGCGTTGGTTATGGCTGGTGCCACGCAAGTAGGCAGGTCGGGAAGCGGCACACACTCTATTGCTGTACAGAACAGTTTAAGCAGAGCCTTGGCGTCTGTTCTGCCGCCGCTCGCCGTTGCATAGCCGCCAGCACCGCCCCAAGGACCACCGCCCAAGCCAGGTTGTATATTTGGATAAAACACAGCGTGTCCTCCGCCTGCAGGTGGGGAACATTCGGCGTTGTCCTGCACATAGCGGATGACCGAGCCTATCCATGCGAACTTAGCGCCGTCGCCGCAGGGCCACTCGAACTTGGTGCCCATATCGCCGAAGCACTTCTTTGCTCTGCCCTCGACGCGCTGCACCATCTTGCGCTTCACGTTGCGTGCGAAGTCGTCGCTGTTGAAGTCCTCCTCGTGCATCACGAGCACCGGTATGACGTAGCTCTGCTCAGGTGCGAGCGTGAAGCCCTCATATTCCACCATCGGCATGAACACGAAGCCGTCTGCCGTTGGCGGTGTGTACTGCACGTTCTGTGCGGCAATGAGTCCGCGGTTGCGCAGCACTACGTTGAAGAGTGCGCTCTTGCCGCGGTTGATGTCTGCAAGAATGATTGCGTCGGGAGCGTTCATCTCCACTACCGGCACAGGCACCTGCGTCTCGTACGTCAGCTTGGTGGTGATGTCGTACTCGTCTTCTATCTCTGTCTCCTCCACCGTCCAGTCTACTCTGATTGCCTGGTAGCTGATAGTGGCAAGATGCTCGGTTGTCTCGCCCGGACTCACCAGCACGTTCTGGTCGTAAGTGTCGTGGCGGTCTGCCGTAACGTGCAGATGGTAGTAGCCTTCGTTCAGATTGTTGAACGTAATGCTGCCGTCCTCGCCCGTCACGTCCTGCATCACGAGTGCGCCGGTGTTGTAGTCGGTGAGTCGCACGCTGGCGTTGCTGACGTACGGATGCTCGCCGTCCTTGTTGCCGTATATGGTGTTCTCGTCGCGAACGCGGATGCGAAGGTTGCCCTTCTCCTCGCTCACCACCTTCACGTTGAAGCCAATCTGCTTGCCGTTGCCCTCGCTGCAGTTGATGGCGATGCTACCTTTCTGGTAGACATTCACGTCGTAGTTGGCAGCGTTGAACTTAAGCATCACCGTAGCGCTGTCGCCCGTTGCCAACGACGGCATTGTGGCAGGCGTAGCCAGACTGATGAAGTCGGAAAGTGCGGCAGGCAGCGATACGGTTATCTTGCCTGTCTCTGCTATGCCGGTATTGGTGAGCACGATAGGATATGTGCGCACCTTACCCTTGGTCACGGTGGTGTTGATGCTGTTGGTAGACACCACGAGATTCGGCGTATGCTTGCGTGTGTAGTTGTAGGTCACTACGCTGAGCGATGCGCCCTCGGCTGTTGTAATGTTGAACGTCAGGCGGTCCCACTCCTTAGTTTTAGAGAGCGAAAGCGGCTTGATGGTGTAACTTATCTCGGCTGTTCCACCGCCCGCAAGCTCTGTGTCGCCGCCGAACGTAACCTCATACTGGTCGTTCGGTTCGCAGGTTGCTGTCAGACTGTGCTGAGGCAGACTGCTCATGTTCTTCACCTTGATAGTGCCGCGAACCACATCGCCTTCATACATCTCGTGCTTGATGTATTCGGTTGTGGTGCGTGAGATGCCGTACACGGCGAAAGTGCCATGCTGAGCGCTGATGTTCTCGCCAGGTGTGCAGACACCGTAGCCATACTCGCCGCCCATACCAGCCTGGATGGTGTACTCTGCAGAGTATTTGCCCTCGGCGTCGGTGGTGGCTTTCAGAGCTATACGCGAACCGGCATAGATGATATATGGTTCTACCTCAACGTTGGCTGCCGTAGCGCCGCCGCGTGTCTTCACCGTGCCGCTCAATACAACCTTGTCGCCAATGTTATATGTGTTCCTGTCGGCTCCGATGCCGTATGTGTAGGCTGTCGTTACGGTTGTCTCGGTATAAGCGCTGTTGTTGATGGTCTGCAACTCGGTTACGGTGCCGTTCGGGTTGATTTCTGCCGACACTCTGTACTTTCCGGGCACGCTCGGTGCGTCCAGCTCCACAACAGATGTGTAGGTAGCGCCCACCGCAATGTCGGCATCTGTCTGCGTCATAGTAGAGCTTGTGCCGATGCTTGTGCGTATCTGTGTGCCCTTCGGCATCTTGATGGCACCGATGTTCTTCACCGTTATCGTCACTTTCGCCTTGCTTCCTGCCTCAATCTCTGCGTCGCATGCAGGAGTCTGCATCTCTGCGTCGGGCAGAGTCTGGTCGGAGATGAGCATCCACACCGTACCTGGACTGTAGCCGTCGCTGCTTGCGATGACAGAAATGGTGCGGTTGCCCTCGCTGGTCTCGTTGCTCAACGCCACGAACGGGGTTGTGACGCTCTCCTTTCCGGCAGGGATGGTCACGGTCTTTGCAAACTGCAGATCGTCGCCCTTCGCGCTCAGCGTAACCGTGAGCGGACTGGTCGTTGCGTCGTTGCGACTGATGGTGAGCGTAGCGCCTGTCGCGTCGCCTTCGAGGATAGTTGTCTTGTTCGAAGTGACGCTGAGCGTCGGTCCGTCGTTGTCGAGGATGGTTATGGTGTCGCTCACCACGGTCTGCTTGTCGCCTATCGCAGAGCAGCCGCAATCGGTGATGTATATAGCTGCGCTGAACTTCACCTTGCGTGTGCCGTCAACCTTCTGGTTGTCCTTCACGCCGATGGGGAACGTCACTTCCTCTGTGCCTTCGGGCATGGTTATCGGCGTTGTGTAGTAGAGTTCGCCATTGCTGTCGTCGCTCAGCTTCAGCGTAATCTTGCTGTTCTTTGCCTCGGTGCGCTTGATGGTGGCGTGAATGGCGTTGTAGCCTGCCGACTCGCTCACGGTTGTGGGCAGCAGAGTCATGCTTATCGCCGGCACATCGTTGTCCTTCAGCACAAAGAGCGCTGTGCCCGTCAGGTGATGGTCTGCCGACACGCTGATCTGCAATGTCTCGTCGTTGGCAGCGATGTTATCGTCAATGATCGGAATATCAATCACAGCTTCTGTCGCTCCAGGCTCGAAGGTGTAGCTCTTAGGCAGGCGGAAGCGCTTCGGCTTCTCCACGCTGAAGTAGACCGTGAGCGTATCGTTGCCGATACGGTAAGGCACGCTGACGGTTGCTTTCATCGTTTCGCCCTCGTTATACTCGGTCTTGTCGAGTTTTACGGTGAGGGGCAGCAGTTCGTCGTCCTTTATATTAAAGGATGTAGCGACATCCTGCGGGTATCCGTTGGCTTTGTTCACGGTTATGGTGACCTTAGAGTAGGCGTTCACCATGTTGTTGTCAGGACAAACCACGTCGAACGACGCTGCCGACTGACCTTTGCTGATAGTCACCGTAGCCGGAACCTTAGCGTGTTCGGGCAAAGACGAAGCTATGCTGAATGTCTCGTCCATACTGCGGTCGCCGCTGCGCTTCAATGTGAGGCGCATCGACTCGCCTTCCTTCACGCTCTTGTCGGGAGCGGTAAGGAACAAGTGCTTCTCAAGCTCGGCGGTTCCGCCGGTTGCGGTGTTGTTGGCACGGTCGGCATTGTACTCGCCGCAACCGCTGTTGGGCTCAACCACCACTTTCGCCGTCACTTCGCCTTCGAGACCGACGGTCTGCGAGAGGTTGAAGATGGCGCTGCGTGCGATGTAGCCGCCCTTGAGTAGCGTATTACTGAAGTAGGTATTGCCTACATGCACCGCTTCTTCGGTCTCGTTGCTCACGAGATAGACACGTTCGGTCCAGCCGCTGCGCGTATCGGCGTTGCCGATGTTGCTCACTTTCCAAGTTACAGTGACATAGTTGCCCGGCACAAGCGTACTCTCGGTGATGTTAACATCGGTAGTGGCAAGGTCGGGAGCGTTTTCTCTCTGCACCGTGTAGCTGCCGTTCACGTTAGAATTGCCCTGGATGTTGTCGCCTTTTCGGTTTGTGATGATAACATCCGACAAGCTTACGGCGTACTCCGTGCCAGGGTCCAAACCTGTAGGCACAGCCATCGGGAAGTTGATGATTGTGCCGGCGTTGCCCGACAGAGGACGATTGCTCATATTCACGACAACCACTCTATATTTATGGTTGCCGAGATATCTTACCGACACCGTGTGTTCGTTTATACGCGATTGGCTCAGCGTCGGCGCTGTTCTTGACGAGCGGTCGAATGGCAGCTGCAGGTCGAACTGCAGCGCCACCACCTCGTCTGTGTTCTCAAGGCTGATAGGTATCAGCACGTCCTTGCCCTGACCGCCTGTCAGCTTTCCTACCGACAGGTTGTTCTGAGCCGTTGCCGTGATGTACATCAGCAAGAACAGCATCATGGTTATGTATCTTCTGATCTTCATGTCTATTGATGTCTGTTAATAGCCTTTTTCTTTCCGTTCACAATATAGACGCCTTCGCGTGCAACGCCGTTCAGTTTGCGTCCGTCGAGGCTGTATACAGCTTCGCGGCTGTCGACGTCTGTGGTTATAGTGTCGATGTCTGTGGTCTGACCCTCAAACGCCACGCCTACCGGCTGTGCATCTATGTCTGCAGCCATCGCCTGGTATACTCTTGCCGGCTTAGCGAGTCGCAACAGCTTGGTGCGTCCGCTTAGGATGTCGCCCGTAGTGCTTATTATCACTACTCGAACACCGTTAGCCGTGTTGTGTGTCACGAGCTGATAGCGCTGCTTGCTCATAGCGAGCTTCACATCGTTCGCCTTAACGCCGGCGAGTGTGATATCGAGCGCTGCCACCTGATCGGTTGCGTCCATCCACAATGCGCCGTCTTCCACGCTGAGCACGTTAGCTGTAGAGGCATCTTCGCCCAGACTCTCCGTCCAGTGTCTTTGCGCAGCCATAAGACTCTTCTGGTCGGCGTTGTCGTTGCTGCCGATGAAGATGTTGATGGTTGCCACGACGTCCTGCACATTGATGCCACCGCCCTGATAAGTGTCGGCTGCCGGATAGTTGAAGTTGCCGTTCTGCGTGCCCATAATGTAGTTGAGCGTCTGCTGCGCATCGAGCACATCTACCGATGCGTCGGCGTTCACGTCGCCCTTTGTCCACGTCAGCTTAGCACGCAGGCGGTTGTTCTGTGCCACGCCTTCATACGATCGGATGCAGAACTCCGTGCAGCTTGCGTAGTTGTACGTGCCGCTGAGATAGTAGCGGTAGGCTCCGTCTATGTATCTCATCTCGCCTACATAACTGTTGTTGTCGGTAGTATAGATGCGGAGCGTCGGGTGAGCCTCGAAGTTCTGGTTCTTATGGTCGTAAGCGATGAGCGTTCCGAGCTGTATGTCAGCCTGCTTGTCACCCATAGCCCACTCCTGCAGCGTGAAGGTAGAGAGATGGTAGCCTTCGCGCTGATTCTGCAGATTGAGCGAGGTGATGTGGGCAGGCAGAACGCCGCTAAGTTCTGTAAACAGATTGTAGCCAAGATTGAGCGTCTCAAGCGCGGGCAGGAGTTTGCAGAACGTAGCCACATCGCCGTTGAGACTGTTGTGGCTCAGATTGAGCGTGCGCAGACTCTTCATCTCCATTCCCTCTGTAGGCAGCGTGCCTCGGAGGTTGTTGTTCTGAAGATCGATAGCCAGCACGTGACCCTCTTCGTCGAATGTGACGCCGGGCCAACCGGTAGACGTTACGGCATTGCTGCCAATGCGCCAGGTCTTGTTGGTCCATGCGCCGCCGTTGGTTGCCTGATAAAGCACTTTCAGAGCTTCGTAGTCGGCGGCATCGATGTAGCGATTGATTATTGAAACAACTCCTGTGCTCTTTATATTATTGCTTTCGTCAGACTCTGTTTCTTCATTCCAAACATCTGTCTTCACGAAATAGCTTATTCCGTCTATAGATGCGTCGGGACTCGTGACATTGAAAGTTACGGTGTACTCCTCTCCTGACTGCAACACGCCATAATGAGCTTGTCTTCCAACCTCAACAGCTCCATTGGGTCTATTTTCATAGAGCACGTCAGTCCAAGCGCTGCTGCGTGTCGCACCCTTACCTATGTTGCGCACAACAGCTGTGATCTGGAACGTAGTGTTTGCCTTCACTTCCGCCGGCGCCGTGACCGACTCAACCGTAAGGTCTGAGCGTTTGCGTATGCTGAACGTGCGGTGTGCGCTTTCGACAGTCTCGTTGCACTCGCCATGCGCCGTAGCATACCACTCGTACGACGCGCCTTCTACGGGCACGAACGCTGTTGAGGGCGATGTCGTCTTCACTTCCTTCCACTCTTCTGCGTTCTCTGCCTCAGCATCGGTGCGGCGATAGTGGAACGTATAGCCTACAGCAGCCTGTCCGAGATTGCTGCAGCTGAGCGTAACCTGTCCGTATTCGAGCGTTGCTTTGTCAGACGGCGAACTGAGCGCAAGACTCTTCAGCAACGGCTTCACATACACCTTATATATATATGCGTACATGGCAACGCCATCAAGCTCTACACTTACGTGATACGTAACGAGATCGGTCTTGCTGCCTTCGTTCGTGAGCGTCATGGCAGGCAGATTGCCGGTGCCGGTGAGCTGATAGCCGCGTACGGTGCAACCTTCAGCCACACTTGCCGTCCAACTTACCTGCACAGCCTCGCTGCTGCTTATTGCGGCGAACGCTTCGGGCTGCGTGCTTGCGCCCGAACAGATGGTCTGTGCCGAGAAGCGGTCTATCTCGCCGATGTTTATCGCGGCTCCGTTGAGCGTTACCACCACGTTGTCGAGCGAGATATGGCGGAAGAAGTCGGTAGCCTTCTGCATGTCGGTGCTGTTGGCTGCCACGTTGAAGCGCAGCGTAACGGGGTTCTGCGCTTCGTTCTTGAACGCCATCACGACGCCCGCCTTGCCCAGCTTCTCTGTCAGCGTGCTGAGCAGTGCCAGCGAGTCTGCCGACTGGAGATTGGCGTCGAACGCCTCCTTGCCGCCGGTCTTTACGTTGATGGTGCCGTCGGGCGTACACTGCGACAGCAGAGAGAGCATCTCGTGCATCGACTTGAACGCACGTGCACTGTTCACAGTGGGGTCGAGTCGATAGTCGCCGCTCGCCGACCATGTGTTGGCAGGGTTGATGATTATCTGCTGTTCGGCTGTGACTGTCTTCACTATGCCACGCGCCGTGAGACGCACGGTGTAAGTGCCGGCTTCGGCGTAGCTGTGCATAGGGTTGCGCTCGGTGCTTGTAGCGCCGTCGCCGAAGTTCCATTCGAATGTCTTTGCGTTTTCGCTGCTAAGATTGGTGAACTGGGCGCGGTTCATGTATGTCTCTACAGAGAACTTCGCCTGCAGATCGCCTTCCTCGGGCGTGCTCACCACGAGACGTCCCGAACGGCTGGTGAAGTTGATGACAGCGTCGGCAGTGGTTGTGCCTGCGATGTCGCTGAACTTCACCGTGTACACGCTGTCCTTCAGCGCTTCCTGCGCGCTCACCGGTATGCGCACCACTACTCCGTCGTGTTCCACAATCTGCGTTCCGCCCTCAAGGCTCACGCTCAGCACGCTGTCCTCCTGCGCCGCCTGAACGGTGTAGGCGTCGGTGCGCAGCGTCTTCTGTATACCAGCCACATCCACCGTCAGATTCTTAGGCAGATGCAGCTTGAAGCTGAGCGTCTTCACGTTGCCCGTGTTCTGCATGTAGATAGGCAGGAGCGTTGTCTCGCCGCGATACATTGACGTAGTTGTGGCGTAGAGGCTGTGTCGCTGCTTGCTGTCGGTAGACGGTTCGCTGGGCGACGACGGCTTGAACTCGAAGTGAGCCACGAGATAAGCATCTCTTGTGCCCATATTGACATTCCACGTGTGCGAAGTTTCGAGAATTTTGGTTTCGCCTTCCCATGTCCAGCCCTTGAACTCATAGTCGCTTACGCCGTATACCGTCACGCTGTACGCACTGCCCTCAGACACCGAGAAACCGCTTGTCTTATTGAACCCTGCCAAACCTGCGGGGTCGCACTTGAAGTAGACCTTATGCTTCGGCTTCGTCTCATTAGGCTCAGCCGGACTGCCCGGCGTGAAGCGGTAGTGGGCGGTGATGGTCTCGTCGTTCTCCGTAACGGTATAGCTTACCGCGCGATTTGTAGAGATAACCGTTCCGTCGCTTGTTGTCCAGTTGACGAATGTATAGTCGCTGTACGTAGACGCCGTGAAAGAGTAGGTTACACCCACGACATACTCCTTCACCTCGCTCGTCTTTATCGACGACGGGTCGTAGGCTATGGTGAGGCGGCTTGTCTTCTGATACTCGTAGTTGGCGGTGAGTGTCTCAGCGCTGTTCAGCTTGCGGTGAGTGAACGTACTGCTCGTGCTCACCACCTTGCCCTCAGCGTCAGTCCAGTTCTTGAAGCGCCAGTTGGCGTTTCGGGCTACAGCCTTCACGTTCACATTGGCGTTCACAGCATACAGTCCGCCTCCGCTCACGGTGGCAGCCTCAGCGGGCTGGGCTTTCACCGTCAGCTTGTAGCGTGCTCCCGGTTCGGGAGGGCTGTCGGGGTTGAAGTCCTGTCCTCTCGCCACCATGCTTAGCAGCATGGCGAGGAGAGTCAGTATATATCTTGACTTGATCATAGTAGCTTTACTTTACTATTTTCTTATGATTCTGAATATAGATGCCCTTCTGAGCGGTGCTGTTCACGCGTCGTCCGTCGATAGTGTAGATGGCGTTGTCGGCGTCGGCGTCAGTAGCTACGGTGTTGATGCCCGTAGTGCTCGTCTCGAAGGTGAGTGTGAAGCGGTCATCTGCGTATCCCTCAGCAGCGCTGAAGGTGTACGGCATCTCTACCTCCACACCGTAGTCGAGCAGCTTGGCTCCCAGTTCGTCGCGGTCTACGGCGATGGTGTATGCGTCGTCGGCAGGCAGATACATGCCTAATGCCACGCTACCGCCACTGTGAGCACCCTCGTTCACAGCCAGTTGGTCAGCACCGGCGATGGTGTATATCTGCGGTGTGCCCTCGTATGCCATCATCTTCACGGCGTCGTTGTCGGCGCAGAAGTCGTCAGAAGCGTTGGCGTTCACTACGACGCGTGTGCGGTCGGTGCGGTCGGCGCATGTCAGCGCCACGTCTACCAGCTTGCGCTGCACCTGCTTGCTGCGTACTGCGCGGCGCATAGCCAAAGCCGAGTGGTCGATGGTCTTGTTGATCTGTCTGCCCGCCGGCTGGAATGTGATGGCGTCTACCAGTTCAGGCTTCTGAACGAAGAACGCCTGCAGCGGTGTGAGCACGAAATTGTCGTCGGTAGCACTGTATGCCTTATATGTGCGGTTGCCAACATCCCATGTTGTGATAGGTGCTGCGAAATCCATGTAGTAGATGTCGTAGAAGCAAGGATAGGGGTTGCCCACGAAGTTCCATCCTGCGTTTGCGCTCTCCACGGCAGGATACTGAACGAGCGGTGCGCTTACAGCTTCGCTGCGGAAAATGTCGTTGTGGGTCTCCTCGGTGGCGGGGAATCCTACATTAGCAGTGTTGTTTGTACGGAAGATGTATCCTTGTCCCTTGCGCAGGATGCCGTCGGCAGCCACGTCTTTCCAGTTGCCCGTAGCTCCGTTTGTGGCACGCGACTCAGAGTCGTAATAGCGCACAGCGATGCTTGTGCCCTCTGGCAGGATGATGTCGCTACGCTTCACGTCATAGGGCATACAGATATAATACCAATAGCCATAACCACTGGTTGAACCAATACCAAAGTTGAATTGCGAAGCGGTGGACGTAATGGCTTCACAACGGCTGATGAGCGATGAGGACTGTTCGGGATCTCCGATAGAAAGATACTGTAAGTATTTACCAAACGCCTGCGGATTGTTTCCATTGACGATGAGCGCTCCTCCTTTGCCGATAAAGATATCCGGCGAGTTCGGGATGCGTGCATTACTGGTAAGCTCCAGCTTCTTGTAGAGATTCACCTTGTCGGGTGTGTTCGGATTCGGCTCCACCTTTGTGAACTTGCTCCAGTAGTTGTCGAGCTTGTAGCTCACCATGGCATATTCGGGAACGTAAAGCGTTACGCTTGTAGGAGAATAGAACGGTGTGCTACCTGCAGCAGGAGGAGCGGGCGCAGTGATGTACACACGCTTCAAGGCGTTTGCTTGGTTGTTACCAAAACAATTGTTTCCCAAACTGTTGATTGAAGAACCAAGTATCACTTCCTCAAGAGCATGACATTGGCTAAAAGAACCACCTGGAATAGTAGTAATATTATCGCCCAACTTTACTTTTTTAAGATTATAACAATTATAGAAACACTCTATACCTAAAGATGTTGCTGTGCTTAAGTCGGCTTCTTTCAAAGCATAGCAATACTCAAACGCTTCTCTACCATACGTCTTTATATTTGAGAAATTGAAACTTTCCAACTTCTCGCAAGATTGGAATGCATAATCTCCAACGCTTATTGGCGCCAAATCTGCGGCACTTGTCAGAAGTTTACAATTCTTAAAAGCATTATTAGCTATCGTTTTTACATTTTCGCCACCTTTCACAATAGCGAGATTGCTACATTCATAAAAACACGTTGAACTTATTGATGTCAGACCACTTCCTAAAGTGACGCTCACCAAAGATGCATTGCCACGGAAAGCAGAACTATTTATAACTCTGACACTCGCCGGTATTGTAACATCTGTAATGTAGTTTCTGTAGAACGCCTCCGAGGCGATGCTATCCAAACCTTCGGGCAGCACAAGGGGACCAGTTAATAATTTATCGTAAAAGGCACTACTGCCAATTGTCTTAAGCGTTTTCGGGAAGTCGATAAAGCGTATCACAGTTTTAGTAAACGCATTGGCTGGTATTGTTTCAACGTCGACATTTGTCATATCTATAGCCACGAGTCCAGTCATCTTACTGATATCATTCCAGTCGGAAGCATTCATCTTGCCAGAAAGACGCAAAGCACGCATTTCGGGCAAAGTGTTGACATGCCCCAACGCCTCATTACCAAGCGTGCCAGGAGCAGAGAGGTGGATTGTCTTATACATACTCTCTATAGTTTCGAGGCGGATATTGCCAATGGAAAGAACCTGAGAATAATTGCCTGTTGTGGAATTTTGGTGTCTATGAGAGAATGTAAGAACATGCTCGCCTTCTTCAAGAGATATATAGTGAGTGAAAGTGGTAAGGGTTGTATGCTTATCATAGTTGTTTGCATATGTAACATCATCCAACTTCACTATTTTATAATCATCGTTAGTCCAAGGGTCGAAGGTGTCGGAATACTGAAACGTAATGTATCCCTTTGCTCTGAACTGGTCGTAATGGTGGCTGTTACGTTTGTGGTCGTCTTGCCGTGTGTGGTAGACGCCATACCGTTCTCCACCTTCCACGGGTTCGCCTCGTCGTTAGTCACTTCCGTCACCTCTATATCATCGGAGGCGGTGATGAGCGCTCGCAGCTGTTCGTCTATTGCAGCCACGGCAAATTGCAGCCCTGACAATATCAAGACCGCAAGCATGAAAATTCTTTTCTTCATATTCTGTTCTGTTTTTTGATTTGCTAATGGGTTTGGGTTTAGTCCTACTGTTGGTTGTTGCCAGACGGTGTCGGTTGGAGTTGTCCGACGATGCAGAGCGGCGCTTACCAACCGTATTCGTACGCCGTCTCGTCGTCGTCATCGGTCTGTAAGCCGCTCTCCCAAAGGTCGCGCGACGGACTCTGCATTGGCGGCGGTGTCTGTCCTCCGCCACCGCCGCCGCTGGCATTACCGCCACCGGGGATAGTAACACCACCACCCGGCGAAGCGGTGACGGGACTGATCGGACCCAACTCAATAGAGTGGATCACAGGGGTTTGATACTTCTTCTTTACTCTTTTCATTGTTATATATTGTTTCTTGTTATATGCTAATCTGGTTTTTGCTCGATATGCAGGTTCAGTTTTTGCGGCTATATGCTAATCAGCTCGGTGTCCTTATTGCATATTTCGAGGTCATCGCCTTCCATGAGGTCGATGTGGTCGGTCAGCATATCCTCTACCATGTCGTACGACATACGCATGGTGTTGGGTACGCAGGCACTGGCGTACATAGCCGAGAGCAGATCCTGCTCCTCCTTCATCGTGGTGGGCGGATCGAAGTCCATCGTTATGTACGACTGGGTAGCTTTTGTGTCTTGTTTGGTCTTAGTCGTCGCGTTTCGGTCGGTTGAGGTTTCAGTTGTCGGTTCTGTCTTGGTTTCGATGTTTCGTTCTGTCGTTGTTTCGTTGTTCGCTGTCTTTGTCTTGTTGTTCGTTGTCTTAGTTTCGTTGTTCGTTGTCTTAGTTTTAAAAGTGTTGGTTGAAGGACGGACATTGGTGCCAGTCTGAGTTAGTCCTGTTGTGTTGGTTATGTTAGTATCTTTGGTTGAGCTACCGTCGTTTGTTGTCATATCCATTCTCTTTTAGCGTGAATACTCTTTTCTGGTTTAACAGGCTTACACTCCACCGCTCTGCGCATACATATAATATATGTGTAGCACCAGAACAATATTGTGTTAAGTTTCTGCTGCAAAGTAAGCTAAAAATCTGCTAAAAGAGTAGGATATTTCTTACAAAAAATAGCCATTTTCTATCAAAACGCCGATTTCTTGCATATTTTCGCCCTATATTTGCCGTTTTTGATAATTTAAAACTCTTTCCTGTTGCGTTCGCCGTCCGATCGGATTCCGTTCGCCGTCCGATCAGATTCCGTCCGCCGCCCGATCAGATTCCGTCCGCCGTCCGATCAGATTCCGTTCGCCGTCCGATCAGATTCCGTTCGCCGTCCGATCAGATTCCGTACGCCGTCCGATCAGATTGCGTACGGTGGCGGTGGGAGTTCACATCCGCTACGGATAAAAAGACTGCGCAGAAATAACAACGGATTCGGTGGTTGCCTTAAAGGGGGTGCACTTGTCTCAAGTGCACCAACCAAGCAAACAATGCACCAACCAAATAACAACGGAATTCCTTCTGCTTGGAGATTTAACAACGGATTTATCGGATTGAACGGATTCCTTCTACTTGGGAGATTTAACAGCGGATTAAACGGATGGCTGCGCACCCAAATCCGTTTAATCCGTTGTTAATTTTACGCACCCATCGAATCCGTTTAATCCGTTGTTAATTTTGCGCACCCATCGAATCCGTTTAATCCGTTTAATCCGTTGTTAATTTAACGCACCCTCTAAAATCCGTTTAATCCGCTTAATCCGTTGTTAAAATAACGCTCAAAGCAGATT